>Ga0233426_10000037_pt1 | contig 133093 bp, 130 predicted proteins | sample SI_118_April2016_6_FD_179875 | JGI IMG/M metagenome (GOLD analysis project Ga0233426, IMG submission 179875) | Seawater microbial communities from Saanich Inlet, British Columbia, Canada - SI_118_April2016_10_MG | ecosystem: Environmental > Aquatic > Marine > Inlet | place: Canada: British...
CTGATCATTCACTTCTACAATCCCAACGTTAGGATCAATAGTGCAAAAAGGATAATTCTCTGCTGCTACTTTATTTTTTGTTAACGCATTGAATAAAGTTGATTTCCCAACGTTTGGCAAGCCAACGATTCCGCATTTAAAACCCATTTTTTACCTCGTGTGTAATTGTTTTGTGAATTTTTCAAATTCACCATCTAATAATATATCTATTAACTGAAATGATTCACCAATGGATAAGCTAATTTCTTCTGCGTCTTGTTTTGATGGATTATTTAAAACATAGTTATGAACTAAATCTTTTGTTCCTGGGTGACCTACCCCAATCCTTAATCTCCAGTAATCTTTTCCTAAATGATTAGTTATATCCCTTAAACCATTATGCCCTCCGTGTCCGCCACTAAATTTTAATCTAATGTCACCCACTTCGAGATCAATATCATCATGCATTACTAAAATACTTTCTGGCTCAATTTTATAATATTTAGAAAAGCTGGAAACTGATTTTCCGCTATCGTTTATAAAAAAAGTTGGTTTAACTAGAAAAATTTGATCATCTGCGTAGTCTACTTTTGAAAAATAACTATTTAGCTTTTTATCTTCAGACAGCGTTGTATTAAACTTATTTAAGAATTTATCTAGGTACCAATAACCAGCATTATGCCTAGTACTAAGAAGATTTGTTTGAGGGTTACCCAAGCCTACTATTAGCTTTATTTTTGGCAGACTTCCTTTATCATTATTTGACATAGGGCATCGAATTGATTTTTATTCTTCTGGCTCTTTATCTTTATCATTGCTCTCATCATTTTTCTGATCAGATGCAACTTCAGATGCTTCAGGTGCAGCAGAAATTTCTTCTTCAACTTCTTCAGCTCTTGCTTTATGAATTACAACAACTGCCATATCAGAATCTTCAGCGCCATGTTGCAATAAAGTAATTTCAACACCTTTTGGTAAGCTTAATTCACTTAAGTGAATAGCTTTATCAATTTGAAGCTCAACTAAGTCAACTGTAATATTTTCTGGAATATCACCGGGTAAACATATAACTTCTAGCTCTGTGATCAAATGACTAACAACACCACCATCAACTTTAACTCCTGGAGCAATGTCTTCGTTAACAAAATTTACAGGTACAGTAACATTAATTTTTTGATCTGCTCTGATTCTCTGGAAATCCATATGTAACACTTCTTTTTTAGCAGGATGTCTTTGGATATCTCTAAGAATTACTTGCTGTTTCTTTCCATCTAAGGAGATGTCAAGAACTTGACTATAGAATGAATCACTTTCAAGGTGTTTAGCAATTTCAAACTTATTGAGCGAAATAGCCTCTTCTTTAGTTCCAGAACCATATATTATGCCTGGTACCATACCTTCTCTTCTAATATTCCTAGAAGATGAAGTGCCTTTTCTGTCTCGTTTTTCTGCGTTTACTATAAATTCCATGTCATTTTCAAATTAATTTAAGAGGGCGTATTATCAGTTAAATTCACTATAAGAACAAGTTTTTTTACTCTGTAAATAAAGAACTAAGAGATTCTTCCGTATGAACCCTTATTATAGACTCAGCTAAAAGATTTGAAACAGAAAGTTGTCTAATTTTTTTACAATTTTTTGCTTCTTTAGATAATTGTATAGTATCGGTAACAACTAACTCGTCTAATTCGGATGCATCAATGTTCTTAATAGCTTCACCAGATAAAACTGGATGTGTGGCATATGCCATAACAGCACTCGCGCCTTGTTCTTTCAAAGCTATAGATGCTTTGCAAAGAGTTCCAGCTGTATCAACCATATCATCTACTAATAAACAGGTTTTTGAATCTACATCTCCGATAATATTCATTACCTCTGACTCATTAGCTTTCTCTCTTCTTTTATCAACTATAGCAAGTTCATCAATACCTAATTGCTTGGCGACAGCTCTTGCTCTTACAACTCCTCCTGTGTCTGGAGAAACCACAACAATATTAGGGTATGTTTTCTTCCACATATCAGATATAAGAATTGGAGAGCCATAAATGTTATCTACCGGTATATCAAAAAATCCTTGTTCTTGATCGGAGTGCAAATCTAATGTTAGCAATCTATTCGTTCCAACCGTGCTTATCAAGTTTGCAACAACTTTTGCAGATATTGGAACTCTCATTGATCTCGCCCTTCTGTCTTGTCTTGAATATCCAAAATAAGGAATTACAGCAGTAACTCTTGCTGCAGAAGATCTCTTCAAAGCATCAACCATTATTAATAACTCCATCAGATTCTCATCTGTAGGATTGCAAGTTGACTGAATAACAAAAACGTCCTTGCCTCGAACATCTTCATGAAGCTCAACCTGAACTTCACCGTCGCTAAATCTTCCGACAAGAGCTTTACCTAGAGGAATACCAATCTTTTTTGCAATCTTTTCTGATAACTCTATATTAGAATTTCCTGAAAAAACTTTTAGACTTTCGTAATCTGACATGACAGGCCTTAAGAAATTAATATCATTTATAAATGTAATGATAATACAAAATGATTAAAAAAGAAGTAAAAATAAATATAATGGCTGGGCCGGTAGGGATCGAACCTACGAGTGTCGGGATCAAAACCCGATGCGTTAACCGCTTCGCCACGGCCCAATATTTATATTATATAGAAATTATATTCTATTTAAACTGTGCACTATATAAGTACAATATTTATCTGGTATATGCTTACTAATATTTTTTGCACTATCTTCGTCTTCAAACATAGAAAATAAACAACCACCTGAGCCAGATACAGAACCGTTACCAAATTTCCTAAGGATTCTTAAAAGATCTTCAATTTCAGGGTTCTCTTCACATAAAAGACTTTCAAAACTATTAAACCCAATATTCTGATGCATATTATCTAAATTTATATGCTTAATACAATCTTTTATTTCATATTTTTCATACATTTTTTTTGAAGATACGTGTATTTTAGGGTCAACTATAAGGAAATATTTCTTTTCTAGGCTAAAACTCGTTAAATCAGTTCCGGTTTTTTCACCATATGCTGAAAAACCATTGATAAAGACAGGAACGTCTGAGCCCAATTTTTCACCTAAAAATAATAATTCTTTTTTTTCCAAATTACACTTCCATAATTTATTTAATCCTAATAATACTGATGCAGCATTTGAACTTCCTCCTCCTAAACCACCACCGATAGGAATATTTTTTAAAAGTTTTATAGAAACATTAAGGTCAGAGCTAATAGCAACATACTCTTTTAATATTTCTGCAGCTTTTACACATAAATTATCATTATCAGATATACGATCATTGCTAGAGGAAAAAATTATCTTAGATCCAGGTATTATGTCTAAGGTAATTTCGTCATATAAATTTACAAATTGAAAATAAGTTTCAATATCATGATAACCATCATTTCTTTTTTTAACGATATTTAAAAATAAATTAATTTTAGCTGGTGATTTTAATATCATTACTTAATAATTTTCCAATTTATAATTTTCAAATCAAAATTTATATTAAAAAAGTCTATATTCATAACAACTGGTAAAGAATTTTTATTGTAGGTAATGTAAGTTACCACATAATTTTCGTTTTTTATTTTTCTAAGTAATCCGTTGTTATATCTTTCAGAATCAGCTAAAGAGTTTTCTTTACACATTAGTATATTAGAAAAATTTGTAATAATATTTTTAAAAATTGGCCTATTAATTATTTTTTGCAAAGCTTCTGAATTTAAATTTTTTTCATAATTTTTTATCTCAATACTACTTTTTTCTATTTCAAAAGTTGCAATAACATTATTAAATAAATCTAGAAACTCAATCTCTTCAATATTATTATTTTTTATAAAATTAAATCTAGAAGATATTTTTTTTTCATCTACATAAAATTTAACTACGCCTGTTGCAATAAATCTCTCGTAAGAGATATTTTCTTTTTTTATATCCTCTTTTACAAAAATTTTTTTTTGAAATAAATTAGTTCCTGAGCATCCTACTATAATAAGCGAGAATGATAATAATAATAATTTACTATATTTCATTTAATATTTTCTTGATTTTTATTAGCTCTTCATCGTTTGGATTCTTTTTTACATATTTTGCGTATATTTTTTTTGCTTTTTTTATTTTTTTTAGTTTTATTAGAACCTGTATAAAGTGACTTACAATTTCTGTATCATCACTTATTTTTAATGCTCTAATAAGATAATCTTCTGACTTTTTAAATTTTCCTAATCTATACAATACCCAACCTTTGCTATCCAATATTGCTGCATCATTAGGCTCAATCTTTAAGGCCATATCAATGTATTTATTTGCCTCTATTAGATTTATATTCTTGTTAGCCCATGTATACCCTAAAGCATTTAATGCTTGAGCGTTTTTTGGCTCCATATTAATTAATTTTTTTAGGTCACTCTCCAAAATATCTAGTCTATCTATTTGCTCTGCTACAAGCGCTCTTGTGTAAAGAAATGAACTATTATTCTTATACTTTTTTAACCCTAAATTTATTCTTTCCATAGAATATTCATATTTTTTTTCATTAAAGAAAATTTCAGTTTCTATAATGATTAATCTTATTTCTAATTCCTTACTATTAATATCCTCATGTTGATTTATGAAAAAATTTTTCAAATTATCATACTCTTTTCTTTTAATTTTTACTTTTGATATTTCTTTAACTGAATTTATATAATTATCATCTTTTTTTTCTACTTTCCTAAAAAATTTCTCTGCTTCAGGGTAATTATTTTTTTGAATATAAAGCATTCCTTTTAAAAAATTATAACTATTAGTATCTTTACTTTTCATTGATTTAATAAAAGTATTTGCATCTATATACTTTTTGGCCTTAATATTTAATAAAGCCATTTTTTTTGCCACCGAAACATCACTAAAATTGATCAGTTTATTAGCAGACATAAATCTGTAATGGTCTATGGCCTCATCATAATTTTCTTGCGATGTTAATATCTCTACATAATATTGATTTAAATATAAATCTTTTGGTGAGTAACTCAAATAGTCTTTAAGGGTTTGTACGGATAAATCTTTTTTACCTAGCTCATAATATGCGTTAGCTAAAAATATACCCCACCTACTTTCTTTTTTATTAAATTCTTTGAATTTATATGAATTTTTAACTACTTTAACGGCTTGCTCATATTCGTTGGAGTTTAAAAGAATCTGTACATAATAAAAATTTGCTAAGTATTCATCTTTATATTTTCTATAAACTTCATCAAATATTTTTTTTATTGCATCATCCTCAAAAACTCTAATAGTGTCATAAACTAAAGCAAACTTATCTTTATCCTTAGAGACTTTTATTGCTGCCAAAGTTTCTTCTGTTGCTAATTCAATCTCATCTAATGCTAAAAATATTGATATTCTAATGTGAATTACTGTTGATTTGTCTTTACTTATATCAAGCCACCTTTCTGAACTTTTTAGCATTAATTTATAGTTGTATGCGTAACCTGCTAACTGCGTGGCTCTTTTAGCAAGATCAGGATCATCTGATTTTAAAGATATTTCATAATAAATTTTTGCTGCTTTCTGATACTCCTCGTTTTTAGCTAAAATTTCTGCCTCAAAAGCTTTTTGCATAATAAAACTCTCTGTCTCAGAGTTATTTACCCTGAAGCTTCCAGATTTATGCTCAATAATATTACTTAATGGATAGGCAGAACTTATAAATAAAATATTTATAATGATAAAATGTTTAAAAAACATCGCTATTTTTGTAAAATAGCTATTATATAGTCTTAAAAGATATCTCATATAAGTTATAATATACTTTGATAGATAATCAATCTACATAAATGAAATAATTTAATTGGTAAAAAGATGAGTTTAGTAACGATTGGGATGAATCATAAAACTGCTACTTTAGACGTAAGAGAAAAAATTTCTGTGGATAAAGAAGAATCACGAAAGATTCTTAAGAAATTGCATAGCATGCCTTTAATTAATGAAGTTTTTCTACTATCAACGTGTAATAGAACTGAGCTTTACTGTGAAATGGATGATTTGCAGTATATTGATAATGTTTCAGGTTGGCTTTTGAAGCAAAAAGGCCTATCAATTAAAGACTTTGAAAATAATATATATAGCTACTCAGATAGCTCAGTAGTGCGACACGCGCTAAATGTAGCGTCTGGTTTAGACTCAATGGTAATTGGCGAATCTCAGATACTTGGTCAATTTAAAAGTGCTTTTTCCCAAGCGAATAGTGCTGGCACTATTGGTAAAAATTTAGACAGACTCTTTCAATATGCTTTTTCAACAGCTAAAGAAGTAAGGACTGATACAAAAATTGGTGCCAGTTCTCTCTCGATTGCAAATGTTGCAGTTTCATTAACAGATCAATTTTACGATGATCTTTCTGAAAAAAGTGCTTTACTAATCGGAGCTGGAGATACTATTAATATCGCAGCGAAAAATTTAAGAAAAAAAAATATAAAAAATATATTTATAGCTAACAGAACTTTAGAAAATGCAGAAAATATTGCTAAAGAGGTTTACGGTAATGCTATCTCATTAAAAGATATGCCAAACCAAATTAAACACTCTGACATTATAATTAGTGCGGTTTCAGGGAATGTCCCTCTGATAGGAAAAGGAGCTATAGAAACAGCTCTTAAATACAGAAAACACAAACCAATATACATGGTTGATTTAGGAATGCCTAGGAACATTGAATCAGAAGTAAAAGATCTTTCGGATGTATTTTTATATACATTAGATAATATACAAGAATTAGTTAAAAGAAATTACAAAACTAGAAAAGAAGCAGCTTTTGATGCTCAACATATTATTGACACAAGAGTAGAAGAATATATGAACTGGAGAAAATCCCAATCTGCATTTTCAGTTATTAAATTGTATAGAGATGATTGCGAAAATATAAGAAAAGATTGTCTTGAAAAATCAATAAATCAATTAAAATCGGGGAAAGAACCTGGTAAAGTTATAGAGCAATTAAGCTCTACCTTAACTTCAAAACTTTCTCACAAACCTACACTTGCACTCAATAAAGCCGGGCAGACAAATAATAGAAAATTAATAAATCTAGTTTGTGATATTTTCTTAATAAATAAAAAGAAATGAAAAAATCTCTTAGACAAAAACTTGATGAAATCTCAACGAGACATCAAGAAGTAGAAGCATTACTGTCAGATCAAAATATTGCTAACGATATGGATAAATATAAAAATCTATCTGTAGAATATGCAAAATTAGATCTTATAGTTAAAGATTATAGAAAATATATAGTAAATGAATCTTCATTAAAAGAATCTGAAGAAATTTCAAAAAACGAAACAGGAGACTTAAAAAAGCTAGCTGATGAAGAAATTAAGATTTCTAAAGAAGAAACTTCTTTACTTGAAAAAAATTTAGAGATTTCACTTTTACCAGAAGATCCTAGTGATAAAAGTAATGTTTTTGTTGAAATAAGAGCAGGAACAGGAGGGTTGGAAGCTGCAATTTTTGCTGGTGATCTTTATAAGATGTATTGTCGTTTTGCAGAAAGACAAGGCTGGGAAGTTGAATTATTGTCAGAGAATGAAGGTGATAAGGGTGGGTTTAAATTAGTCATTATAAAAATTAATGGTGATAGAGCTTATTCAAAATTAAAATTTGAATCTGGCGCTCATAGAGTTCAAAGAGTTCCAGAAACAGAATCTCAAGGAAGAGTTCATACTTCTGCAGCAACTGTAGCAGTAATGCCAGAAGTAGAGCAAATTGAAGAATATAAAATTAGTCCTGACGATTTAAGAATCGATACGTTTAGAGCATCTGGTGCAGGCGGTCAACATGTAAATAAAACAGACTCAGCTATAAGAGTTACACATTTACCAACTGGCGTTGCAGTTGAGTGCCAAGATGGTAGGTCCCAACATAAAAATAAAGCCAAAGCTATGTCTCTACTTCATGCGAAATTACTTGATTCGGAAAAATCTAAGCAAGCAGATGAGCAATCACAAATGAGAAAAAAATTAGTTGGGACAGGCGATAGATCGGATAGAATAAGAACCTATAATTTTCCGCAAGGGAGAATAACCGATCATAGAATTAATCTAACCGTTTATAACTTAGAAAGTTTTTTAGATGGAAATATTTTAACAATAACTACTCCGCTTATAAGTGAGTATCAAGCAGATCTTCTAGCTAATAATGAAATCTAATATTATTGAATTTGAAAAATTTAAACTGAAAACAACAAAAGATGTTTTCTTTCCTAGAGATGACATAGAGATATTCCCAAGAGCATTAAAAAATATAATAAAAATTGATAGTAAAATTTTAGAGTTAGGTACTGGCACTGGAGCTATTAGCATAGCTATAGCCAAAAATTTTAATAATATAAAAATTGTTGCAACAGATATAAATTCATCGGCCCTAAGAATTGCAAAAGAAAACGCTATAATTAATAAAGTTGATAAAATTATTGATTTTAAAAAATCAAATTGGTTTTCTAAAATAGAAGAAAATAAATTTGATTTTATTGTAAGCAATCCACCGTATCTTTCAAAAAAAAATTCTAAATACTATACAGAATTAACTGATCCAGAAAATAGTTTATATGCAAAAAATAATGGGCTAGATGATATATATAAAATATTTGAATTAGGGGTTAATTATTTAAATAAAAATTCTTATATAGTTATAGAACATTCTCATAATCAAACACTAACTCTAAAAGACCACTCAAAAAAATATAATCTTAGGTTACTAAAGTCAGAAAAAGACATTCTAGGTTTTAATAGAGTTTCTATTTTCTCAAATAGCGTCTAATTCTTTAATAATTTTATCTTTTATTTGACTGGGATCAGAACCTTTAGAATCTTTTAAAACCTGCCCTACAAAAAAACCTAAAATTTTTGTCTTTCCGCTTTTATATTCTTCCACCTGTTTTTTATTTTTATTAACTACATCTTTTATGAGCTTATCAATTAAATCTGAGTCTTCATTACTGTTAGAATATTTATCTATAATTATAGAAATAGATTCTTTGCTAACCCATGACTCTTCAATTACGGTTTTTAAATTATTTTTTGATAGAGTTCCGACATTAATTGAGTCCATAACTAAACAAAAGTCTTTTGCAGTAAAACTATTTTTTGATAATAATAAATTATCTTTATTTATTTTAGAATATATTGATGAAATAAAGTAATTTACTATCTTTTTTGGCTCTATTTTTGATTGCTTAATTACTTCATCTATAAATTTAGCATAATCTTGGTTACTTAATAAAATACTAATTTGTTCGTCTGATAAATCATATTCAGAGCGATAGTATTTTTCTTTAACTTCCGGAAGCTCTGGTAAACTTTTCTTTATTTCTAAAATGTACGCTTCATCAATTTCTATAGGAAGTAAATCAGGATCAGGGAAATATCTATAATCATTTGCTTCTTCTTTAGATCTCATAGATTTTGTTACATCATTATTTTCATCGTACAGTCTGGTTTCTTGTGTTATTTTTCCACCCTCTTCTAATATTTCAATTTGTCTTTTCACTTCATAATTTATTGCCTTTTCGACAAACTTAAATGAGTTTATATTTTTAAGCTCTGTTCTAGTTCCTAAATTTCTATCCCCTACTTTTCTTACAGACACGTTAGCGTCACATCTAAAAGAACCTTCTTGCATATTACCGTCAGAAATTTTTAAAAAAGTAACAATATTATGAATTTTTTTCATGTACTGAACAGCCTCAAAAGCAGAGCACATTTCAGGCTCTGAAACAATTTCTAATAAAGGTGTTCCAGCTCTATTTAAATCAATAAATGTGCAATCATTCTTGTCACTATGAATTGATTTACCAGCATCTTCTTCTAAATGAGCTCTAGTTACATTAATTATTTTTGATACATTTTCTTCGTCAACTATAGTAATAGTGCCACCTTCTACAATTGGAAATTCTAACTGACTTATCTGATAACTTTTCGGTAAATCTGGATAAAAATAGTTTTTTCTATCAAAAATAGATTTTTTAGATATTTTTGCACCTATTGCTAATCCAAATTCCACAGCTTTCTTAATTACCGACTTATTTAAAACTGGAAGAGTGCCTGGCATTCCAAGATCAATATATGATGCCTGTTTGTTTGGGCTACTTCCGTAAGATGTAGATGAAGAAGAAAAAATTTTGCTCTTTGTTAAAAGCTGTACATGTATTTCTAATCCTATTATAGTTTCCCAATTACTCATGATTAAAATTCTCTGGAATTCTTAAATGCCAATCTGTTTCTTTCTGAAATAAATCAGCAATATTTAAAATATTATGTTCTGAAAAATAATTTCCAATTATTTGCATTCCTATGGGCAGTTTGTTACTAAATCCAATTGGAATAGACGCGGCAGGTAAACCTGATAAATTAACCGGGGTTGTGTAAATATCTGACAAGTACATCTCAGTAGCATCCGAAGTTTTTTCTCCGATATTAAAAGCAACAGTAGGAGTGGTAGGAGCAAAAATATAATCTACTTGATTTAAAGCTGAGGCGAAATTATCTCTTATAATTCTTCTAATTTTTAGAGCTCTCATGTAGTACTCATCATAGTAACCGGATGATAATGCATATGCTCCTATCATAATTCTTTTTTTTACTTCGGTGCCAAAACCTTCTTTTCTTGTTCTTAAATACAAATCCTCAAGATTTTTTGGCTCACTGCATCTATGGCCAAACTTAATGCCATCATATCTAGAAAGATTCGATGAAGCTTCTGCAGAAGCAATAATATAGTAAGCTGGTATTGCTAAGTTTTGGTTTGACAAACTAATATCTTTAAAATTAAAACCAATTTTCTCAAATGTCTTAATTGATTCAAAAATACTATCAGAAATATCCTTATCCAAATCTTTTAAAAAATACTCTTTTGGTATCCCAATTGTAATATTTTTTGCATCATCTTTTGAAATCTTTAAATTACTTTTTTTTTGTATAACTTTATGATTGCTTGTTGGGTCATTTTTATCATAACCCTTAATTTCGTCAAATAATATTCTGCAATCTTCGGCGCTTCTACCAATTGGTCCTCCTTGATCTAAGCTTGATGCATATGCAATCATTCCATATCTAGAAACAGATCCATAAGTTGGTTTTAAACCTGTTAAGCCACAAAAAGCTGCAGGTTGCCTAATTGAGCCGCCAGTGTCTGAGCCAGTTGCAATAGGAGCTAGTCTTGCAGCAACTGCAGATGCTGAACCTCCTGAAGAACCACCGGGAACTTTACTTAGGTCCCATGGATTCTTTACGGGCCCAAAATAGCTAGATTCATTTGAAGATCCCATTGCAAATTCATCCATGTTTGTTTTCCCTAATTTCACCATTCCTAACTTATCTAATTTATTAACAACCGTTGCATCAAAAGGAGGTATATAGTTTTCTAACATCTTTGAAGCGCATGTAGTTAAAATATCTTTTGTTGAAAATAAATCTTTATGTGCAATTGGAATTCCTGTTAACAAAGTATTATTTTTTTCTGCTATTAACAAGTCTGCATTGATTGCTTGTTTCTGTGCATTTTCTTCATCGACTGTAATAAAAGAATTTAATTCTCTATCAAAAGAGTTAATTCTTTTTATAAAATAATTTGTCATTTCTAAAGATGATATAATTTTTTTATTCAATAAATCTGACAGCTCAGCAATTGATTTTTTATATATATCCATAACCTTTTAATCTATAACCTTTGGAACTATAAAATGCTCTCCATTATGTTCAGGAGCTGAATTTATTCCATCATTTTTAGGATTCACATCAACCTCATCTTCTCTTGCTCTTAGAGAATTTTCGGGTGCGTGATATAAAGGCTCTACTTCTGATAAATTAATATCATTTGTTTGCTCAACAATTTTTAAAAAATCTATAATTTCATTAGAAAAATAAGCTATATCTTTATCATCTAATTCTATCATTGATAGCTTAGCGACCTCTTTAACTTTTTTTTTATCAAACATTTATGCTCTTACCAGTAAATAATCATATTAATATAGATAGCCTTGAAGGTTTGGTTCTCCTCAGTTAGAATCTTACTATATACATATGCATAGCATATCAGAAAACTTGGGGGTTTTAATGATTTTAGATTTATTTTCCAGTGATTTATCGATTGACTTAGGAACAGCTAACACAATTATTTATGTTAAAAATAAAGGTTTGGTTTTAGATGAGCCCTCAGTTGTTTCAATAGTTGATGAGAATGGTAAAAAAAGAGTTAGGGCTGTAGGTTTAGAAGCAAAAACAATGCTTGGTAGAACTCCTGCAAATATTGAAACTATTCGGCCATTGAAAGACGGAGTTATAGCTGATTTTACAACCACTGAAAAAATGCTGCAATATTTTATTAAAAAAGCTAGTGGTAAAAATTTTCTGCTTGGGCCACGAGTATTAATATGTGTTCCTTCAGGAGCTACACAAGTCGAAAGAAGAGCTATTAAAGAATCAGCTGAAGGTGCTGGAGCAAGAAAAGTATACTTAATAGAAGAGCCAGTTGCTGCTGCACTTGGTGCAGGCCTTCCAATTAAAGAAGCTATTGGATCTATGGTTTTTGACATCGGCGGTGGGACTACCGAAATAGCAGTTTTGTCCTTAGGAGGAATTGTTTATTCTGAATCAGTTAGAATTGGTGGTGATAAATTTAACGAAGCTATTTTAAATTATATTAAGTGGAATTATGGTATTTTAATTGGTGAAGCAACTGCCGAAAGAATTAAGCACACTATAGCGACGGCTTATCCAGGAAAAGAACTACAAGAAATGGAAGTAAAGGGTAGAAACATGTCAGAAGGTATTCCAAGAAGTTTTACGATTAACAGTAATGAAATTTTAGAAGCTCTGCAAGAGCCATTAAAGGGTATTACAAATGCAGCTAAAACTGCTCTCGAAGCAACTCCTCCAGAACTAAGTACCGATATAGCAGAAAATGGAATAGTTTTAACTGGTGGTGGAGCATTGCTAACAGGATTAAATAAACTCATACAAGAAGAAACTGGTATACCAGTAATTATAGCTGACGACCCATTAACATGTGTAGCTAGAGGTGGTGGCATGGTTCTAGATTTAATTGATAAAAAAGGTCAAGACTTTCTTGCGTTAGAATAATAATTTAACAATTAAAATATAGTGAATAACGACTTACATTTTAAAGATAATAATATAACAATATTAAAATTATTATTATATTTTTTAATTTCAGTATCTTTTTTGATTGTAGATAAAAATTTAGAATTTAGCAATAAAGTAAGAATAAATATGTCGTATATAATACATCCGATTTATTTAGCTGCTTCATTTCCCTCAAATTTATTCAATAGTGCAAAAAATTACCTAAATAGTAAAAATAGTTTAATTGAAGAAAACAAAATTCTCAAAAATAGAGTATTTATACAGTCAGGTATTATTCAAAAAATCCCGGCTTTAAAACAACAGAACAAAAGGCTTAAAAAACTACTTGGTTCATCAAACTCACAAAGCTCCTCTAAAATATTAATTGCAACTTTAATTAAAGTAGATTTAAGTCCATTTTCTAATAAAGTTATTATAGATAAAGGAAAAAATGATAATTTATATTTAGGACAGACAGTCATTGATAGCGAAGGTATTTTAGGACAAATATCTGAAATTAATTATGATTTTTCTGTTGTTACTCTAATTTCAGATGCAGGTCACGCATTGCTAGGTATTAACCCACGAACTAGCAAAAGAATATTTATTTCAGGAACTGGAGATAACAGAAAATTAAAAGCAAGATATATATCTCTAAACGAAGATATTCTTGAAGGTGATATTCTAATAACTTCTGGTCTTGATAACGTATTTCCAGAAGGACATCTTATTGGAGAAATATCAAAAATTAATAGGGACGATCATAATGATTTTCTAGACATTACAGTTATACCTAGTTCATCAATGTCATTGAACAGGGAAGTAATGTTATTGTGGTAGCATTTAAAAAAATACATTTCGTTACTATTCTAGTGTTGCTATTTGGAATAATATTAAACTTATTTCCGTTGCCGCAAATTTTATTACCATACAAGCCACCTATAGTATTACTATTTTTAATTTACTGGGCTTTAGCTTATCCAAATCTTATTAATTTAACTTATGCTTTCTCAACTGGCTTAATAATGGATATATTACTAATAACTCCACTTGGCTATCATTCGCTATGCTTCACAATAACAATATACTTAATATTACTTTACTATCCGCAAATTAGACTCCAGTCAAATGCAAATAAAATGTTTTCTCTTTTAATTATTTTAATACCTTACTTTTTAACATCAACAGTCGTAAATAAAATTTTAGGCATAAATTTTAATATTCTAGAAGTAATTGCATCAGTTTTAATTTCTGTAATTATTTGGCCAGCATTGTTTAACGTGTTAAGATTTATTCGTCAAAAATACACATCTTAAAATAATGCAGAACAATAAGCTGCTTACAAAAATAGAAGGAATTAAATTTTTTCTCGATACATTAGAAGACTCAAAAATAATATCTGTGGATATAGAATTTATGAGGAGAAATACATTTTTCCCAGAGCCGTGTGTAATACAAATCTCTGATGGACATAATCATGGGTGCATAGATCTAACTCTTGAAGTTAATTATAAAGAAATTTTCAAAAGTATATTTGATAATAATAAAATTATAGTATTGCACTCGTGCAGACAAGATCTTGAAATCTTGTATATGATATTAGGATATATCCCAGAAAAAATATTTGATACACAATTTGCAGCTTCATTTTTAGGATATAAATATCAGATAGGCTACGCAGAAGTTATGAAAGAGATATTCCAAATTGAGATCGATAAAACTGAAAAAATGACTAATTGGAAAAAAAGACCTTTAACAGAAGAACAAATTAAATATGCATTAAATGACGTTATATATTTGAATGATTTACATAAAAACTTAGAAGAGAAGTTAGTTAAATCAAAGAAAAAAATTTATTTTAGAGAAGAATTTAAAAATTATTTAAATGATATTGAATGGGAGCCAAAAACAAATATGGCTTGGAAAAGAATAAAATCTATTAATGGCCTAGAGAAAATTGCTTACAATGTTGCAAAGACAATATCTGCCTGGAGAGAGAGAAAAGCTATTGACTTAAATTTACCTAGAAACTGGATACTTTCAGAAAAAGAGATAATAGAAGTCTCTAAAAATTTTTCTATAAATAATAAAATTATGTTGCCAAAAAATAATAGGATCCTAGATATTGAAAAAGACTCATCAGAAATTCTTTCTGATATCGAAAATATTTCTACTAATAAAGAAAATATTGATGAAATACCGCGTATGAAAATAAAAAATAATAGCGAATATAAAAAAATTGCTGATGATCTTTACGAATATTATAAGATGATCGCTTTGAAGAATAATATTTCCTATCAGATTGTATCTCCTAAGAAAATGATCCTAAGTTACTTAAAAAATAATGATAAAAACTCAAGGTTAATTAATGGGTGGAGAAAGGATTTGATTGATGTTAATAAAATAACAGAAATGACTAAAGATTTCTTTCATGCAAATCATTAGCCCCACATTTATTGTTTTGTGGTACTGCAAAATCAATTTTTTTCGGTTTATCTAAATTTAAATTTGACATATTATTTACAAAATCTCTAATTTTAATATTCTCATTTATTAAAGTATTATATTTTTTTTGTTCTCTGATTGTTGTGACATTATTATTATTATAGTCATGAGCTGGATATATTCTAGTTTCATTTGGCATTGAATAAAATGTTTTTTTAATTGTGTTAAATAATTCTTCGGACGATCCAGATTGGAAATCTGTTCTTCCACATGTATTAATTAAAAGCGCATCACCTGAAAACAAGAATTTATCAAATTTATTATTTAAAACATATGAAAAATGTGCTTCTGTATGCCCTGGCGTATGAATTGCCTCTAGTTTTAAACTATTACCAATTATTAAACTGTCTCTGTTTTTAAAATTAATATCCCTACACTTTAATTTATCATTAGCTGGACCTGCAACTTTACATTTTGTTATTTCTCTTAGTGCAGACGCGCTAGTTACATGATCCGCATGAATATGGGTATCAATTGCATATGTCAATTTTAAACCCATTGATTCTAGGATTTTAAGATCTCTATCTAAAGTTTCTAGAACAGGATCTATTAGTATTGCCTCCTGTTTTTCTTGACATGATATCAAATAGGTATATGTTGATGATTCGTTTTCAAATAGTTGTTTAAATAACATATTATTGTAGATTTTTTTCAGTATTAAACTTAATATTAATATACAATTTTTACTCTAAAGGATAAAGATAAAAATAATGGATACAGATAAAATAAAAAATTTAATTGAGAATTCCTTAGAGGGTTCAATTGCAGATGTTAATGGTGGTGAAGGCAAATATACTGCAAATATTATTTTTGATGGTTTTAAGGACCTTAACACTGTAAGCAGACATAAAATTGTTTATAGTGCGCTAGATGCGTATATAAAATCCGGTGAACTTCATGCAATCAGTTTAAAAACACACACTAGTGAAGAAAAGAAATCTTAGTCTTCTAGTTTTTTAAGAGCAATTCTACCTTGGTTTATTTTTTGCATTCCTTTTTGAGAAGAGAAATATTTAGAAAGTTTCTTCATTTGCTTTTCATTTAACGTACTAGAAATACCATTCATTATTGCATTATTTCTTTCGCCATTTTTATATGCTTTTAGAGCATGATAAAGATAGTCTTGATACTGACCAGCAATTTTTGGGAAAGTAGGAATCATACTGTTACCATCTGCGCCATGACAACCCACGCATGAATTAGCTTCCTCAATCATTTCTATATCAGCAGTATTTGTTACTTGTTCTTGATATTTAATAGAGGAAAAATATTCTGCTATTTTTACAATATCAGAATCACTTAAATTAGAAGCATGTGCTCTCATTGTTAGATGAGTCCTTTCTCCCGACCTGTAAGCTTTTAAAGCTGCAACAAGATAATCTTTATGTTGATTGCCTAATTTTGGTACTTTGTAGGTAGGATAAATATTGTTATAACTCACCACTCCATGACAACCTAAGCATGTAGACGAAAGTTCTTCAGGTGTTTTTTCAGCAGAAACATTGGTAATACTTAAAAGAAAGAACCAAATTACATAAATAGAAAACTTCATTTTTTACACTTACTCCGTTAGGTTGAAAAATTGATACTAGAAATTTCGAAATTATTATAGCTTTATTTATTAAAAATTACACATACAATTTAAAAAAACATTACAATCGCGCCTACTTTGGGATATTATTTCGATAATTATAGTTAGTAATTCACGAGAATTTAATACTTATTTAATAGAGGGTCTTATGAAAATTGAAACAATTGCTATTCATGGTGGTTATGAACCTGAAAAAACTACAAAAGCGGTAGCTGTTCCGATATACCAAACAGCATCTTATGCATTTGATGATACTCAACATGGGGCTGATCTATTTGACCTTAAAGTAAAAGGTAATATATATACCAGAATAGGAAACCCTACTACTGAAGTACTTGAGGATCGAGTTGCTGCTATGGAAAAAGGAATTGGGGGGTTAGCATTTGCATCAGGTATGGCTGCTATCTCAGCTGCAATATTAAATATCACCACAAATGGTGATAATATTGTCTCTACAAGCTCACTTTATGGTGGGACTGTAAGCCTTTTCAAAGATACTTTTCCTAAAATGGGCATCGAAACTAGATTTGGTGATGTAAAAGATCTTGAGGCTCTTGAAAAAAAAATTGATTCTAAAACTAAGTTAATATTCTGTGAGTCTATTGGCAACCCTGCTGCTAACGTTACCGATATTGGTAAAATTTCGGAATTAGCGCACAAACACAATATACCTTTATTTATTGATAATACCGTGCCGAGTCCTTATGTTTGCAGGCCTATAGAGCATGGTGCAGATATAGTGATTCATTCATTGACAAAATATTTATGTGGGCATGGTACAACAATTGGGGGGATGATAGTTGATTCAGGGAAGTTTGATTGGAAATCAAATTCAGAGAAATTTCCTATGCTAACTACTCCAGATCCAGCTTATCATGGAATAGTTTTTGCCGATGCTTGTGGTTCAGCAGCCTTTATTACTAGAGCTAGAGTTGTGCCTTTAAGAAATATGGGTGGTGCAATTTCACCTATGAGTAGTTTTCAAATTTTACAAGGCATAGAAAGTCTCGCTGTAAGAATGGATAGACATTGCTCTAACGCTGAAGCCGTAGCAGAATTTTTAGACAGACATGATTCTGTGGGCTGGGTAAATTATCCAGGATTAAAATCACACCCTGATAATTCTCTAATTGAGAAGTACATGAATGGAAAAGCTTCTTCCGTAATGAGTTTTGGCATCAAAGGAGGCGCAGAAGCAGGTGGAAAATTTATCGATAAGTTAAAGTTAATTGTGAGATTGGTTAATATTGGAGACGCAAAATCATTAGCTTGTCATCCAGCTTCCACAACACATAGACAATTAAACAAAGAAGAATTAAAAGCTGCAGGAGTACCTGAAGATATGGTAAGGCTATCTATTGGTATAGAACACATTGATGATATCTTAGAAGATTTAACACAAGCTTTAAAATAATTGTCATTAATTAATATTTATTAATTGCGAAACTCTTATTGTATTCTTATTATTTAGGATTGAGTCGTAAACTAAACTATATTCAATTACAAGTTTAACGTATTTTCTTGTTTCGTTATAAGGAATGAATTCAATCCAAGCATCTTCTGGAGCATTATTTTGCTTTCGCCATTTGCTCACAATATTTAATCCTGCATTATAAGACGCGATTGACTCTACATAGCTTTTCTTTTTAGAAAATAAATATTTAAAATAATAAGAACCAATAAAGATATTCATGTTTTTATTATAAAGATAGTTTTTTGAAACCTTTTTCATTTTTGCCTTCTTAAGAACCCAATAAGCAGTTCTGGGAAGGATCTGCATTATACCTAAAGCTCCCGCTGAAGATTTTGCATATTGAATAAATATGCTCTCTTTTCTAGCAATGCCAAGTAAGAGACTTTTTTCAATATTAGAATCTGAATATTTATCAAAATAATTTTCATACAGCACTGGGAATCTAACCTTAACATCATCGAAATATTTTGTATTTCCATAACCTAAAATTGCTCCTTCACTCCAACCCCAATTTTTAAATAAAACATTAAGAGAGTTTAAATCTTTAATGTCGGAATACTTGAATAAATACTGCAACTCTTTTCTTGCTTCTCTTTTTTTACCAAGCATATAGAGTTCATATATTCTTTTTATTTCAAATTTTGAACTAAGTTCTTGTAAATAATTTTTATCTGCCTCATACGGAATATCAGTAATATTTAAAGGTTTTTCCAAAATGTGTGAGGATAAAAAACCATAATAAGATCTATTTTTACTCAGCTTTTCTAAAACTACCTTATATTCTTTATTTTTTTCAAGTTTATATAGCGATTTACCCTTCCAATATATCCATTTTTCGCTATTTGAAATTGATTTTGGGAGACTATTTATAGAATCTATTAATTTATTCCAAAGCGAATTATATATTGCATAATTTGCAGATGCTAAAGTAAAATCTGTACTTTTGTACCCCAAGAGCAAAATATCTTTATCGCTAAAAATATTTTTTTGATTTTTTTGCAAAGCAATAATAAAAATTTCCAATAATTTTTTATTATAAAAATCGTCTGATATTTCATATAAAGATTTTATCTTTAATAAATATTTTTTTGCTAACAAGTAATCTTTTTTTGCTATTCTTGCTATACCATGACCAAGTATAGTATCTCTATATCTATTATCTTTAATATAAATTTTGGAAATTATATTTTTCTTAGGGTTCCTGTGTACTTTTAATAATTGATTAGCCCAAATTTTATTTTTATTTGACAAGAACCTTACTAAGTATCTTGAGAGGTAATAGTTATTAGCATCCAATGCCATTTGGATTCTTTGCCAAACAAGTTCATCTGTTAGTTTTTTATTTTTATAAAACCAACGAAAACTATAGTCGCATGATTTTGGCTGAGATTTTGCACTTAGCCATATTGGGATTATCTCCTTATCGATATCTTTTAAAAAATTTTGTTTAATTTTTGCTCTAATGAATAAGCATTGTAAATCTGTAGAATCTATATCTTTGTAGTTAGATATTAATTTATCAAATTTCCCCTTACTTGATAGCCTATATATTAAATTTATATAAGCTTTTTCAGAAATATAACTTTTTTTATATTTTTCAATAAATTCTATTACTTTCTCATCATTGATATTTTTTTTATTATGTAAATCTTTGTATTCTAAATTTGCATGTAAAGGATAACTTTTTAGCTCATTCTTGATAATTTGGTATTTTTTGTAATTCTTGTTCTTATAATATTTTATTGCTTTGACATATTTATTTCTTTCTAAATCATAATTTTTGGCTTCACTAGTAATTGCAAACATAAGTGAGATTATAATAAGAATTATTTTTATGGTCATTTTGAAAAATTTGATATTTTATTAATTACTATAATGTAAATATAATGTCCTAGCTAATTTTATGAAAAATGCATAACCTAAAAAAAAATGTATAATATATTAATGAATATTTCATATAAATACATATATTTAGCTAAATCTAACACATTATAATGATCAGTATGTTAAATTTTTTTATTTTTTTATTTTACGTTTTGTCTGCTATTGCAATATGGCGACTCATGTCATCGTATAAAAAAAATTATACGCTTCAAATATTTGTTTGGATTTTTTGGATTTTAGCAATTATTGGACATATATTAAATATATTACCTATAATTCATGAAAATTATAGCGTCAACCTATCAATAAATTATGCTCTAATAATAGTTGGTTTCATTATATCTCTAACACTATATATATCTTCTATTTTAGGAAATACTCAGTATTTGGGAATAATTATACTACCAATTATATCTTCTATATTTTTGCTTGATTTCTCTAATAACCCAGTCAATGTGGCATTAAATAATTTTTTATTTTTGCACGTGATTATTTCATTAATTAGTTACAGTATTTTATGTCTTTCGGCAGCCCAATCGCTAATATTAATACTACAAGAAAAAAAATTACAAGATAATAAACCTATTGGTATTATAGCATCGCTACCATCTCTTGATGCCATGGATAAATTACTTTTTAAGATATTAGCACTTGGCGTTATATTTTTATCCGCAAGCCTTTTGTCTGGTTTTATATTTTTAGAAGATATTTTTGCTCAACACTTAATACATAAAACAATTTTATCTATCTTGGCATGGGTAATTTTTGTGTCATTGATATACGGGAGAAAAAAATACGGATGGAGAGGAAGAAACGCTGCAAATATAACTCTGATTGGCTTCTTTATTTTATTTTTGTCATATTTTGGAACAAAAATAGTTTTAGAAATAATAATATAATTTAATTATGATAAATGAGCTTATAAATGGATAGCATATCTACTGAGATTTTAATTATTGTACTTGTAATTTTATTTTTACTTTCTGCTTTTTTCTCGGGGTCAGAAACTGCATTAATGTCTATTAATAAGTATAAAATGAGACACCAAGCTAAACTTAATAATAAAGGTGCAAAAGCAGCAAAAAAACTTTTAGAAAACCCCGATAAAGTTATTGGAGTAATTCTTCTTGGTAATAATTTAACAAATATTTTAATAACACAGATAGCGACGCTTATATCCTTAAGGCTTTATGGAGATATTGGCTTGGCAATAGCAACAGGCTTACTTACTATTTTTATTTTAATATTTGCAGAGCTAACACCAAAAACCATTGGTGAAATGCATTCAGAAAAAATTGCTTATTCGTCATCATTGCTATTTAAACCAATGCTAATAATATTGTATCCATTAGTTTTTTTAATAAATTTTATTGCAAATAGTATAATTAAATTTATGGGTCTTAAAGATAATACTTCTAAAAGCTCATTAACTTCTGATGAACTTAAAACAGTTTTGAGCGAGTCTTCTATTAAGTTTCCTAAACCTCATTTAAAAATGCTAGAAAGTATTATTGATTTAGAAAAAGCCACAGTTGAAGATATTATGATTCCAAGAAGTGATATATATGGAATAGATATTGGGGACGATATAGCTACAGTTGTTAACAACTTTAAAAGCACACCTTATACCAGAATACCTGTGTATGAAGATAATATTGAGAACCTCTTGGGTTTAATTCACATTAAAAATATTGCGCCAATGTTAGCCAGTAACAGTATTGATGAAACTGAGATAAAAAAACTTATAAAAAAACCATACTATATTGTTTCGGGGACTTCTTTGTATAGACAACTACTTAATTTTCAGAAAGAAAAAAGAAGGATTGGTTTTATAGTTGATGAATATGGAAATATTCAAGGATTAGTTACCTTAGAGGATATACTTGAAGAAATTGTTGGGGATTTTACAAGTGACCCAGCAGATAGTGAAGAAATAATTCCAACTGATAATGAAAATATTTTTATTATTGACGGAGGTGCGCACATAAGAGAAATAAATCAAATTCTAAGTATTAATTTAAATGCTAAAAGTGCTAAAACAATAAATGGTTTTATATTAGAACATATAGAAAATCTTCCCAGGATAAATGATACAATTAACATTCAGGGGCACACTTTCAAAATTATAGAAAATCTGGATAATGCAGTTAAAACCGTGCATTTAGAAATTAATAATGAACAATAAATATAAAAATAAAATAATAAAAATATCTAATAATGGTCTATCCCCGACTAATGATGTTACAACTTTTAATCATTTAGGAGAAAAAGTTGACTCCAAGGTAGCTGGAGAACTTCCGTTAACAATAAAAATTAATGATGCAGAAATTATTACGCTCATGACTTTAGGTACAAAACCAGAAGAACTTACATTAGGTTATATTAGAAATCAAGGAATAATAGAAGATATAAAAGACATTATTAGTATCGACGTAAGGTGGGATACTGCAGTTTCTAATGTAAAGACTAAGCACAATGATATTAAAGAGATTACAAGTAAATTAAAAAATAAAACAGTTACAACTGGATGCGGGCAAGGAACAATTTATAGTAGTACTCTTGAAAAACTTTATGATAAAACTCTGCCAAATATTAAGATAAAAAGGTCTGAGATATTTAGTCTATTGGCAAAAATAACTCAATATAATGATATATATAAAGAAGCAGGTGCGGTTCACGGTTGCGCACTATGTAATACATCCGGGGTAATAGAATTTGTAGAAGATGTAGGGAGGCACAATGCTGCAGATACATTATCAGGAATTATGTGGCTAAATGAAATGCCTGGTGAGAAAATAATATTTTATACAACTGGAAGATTAACCTCTGAGATAATTATGAAGGTAAAACATATGAATATACCAATTATAATATCAAGGTCTGGAGTAACAAACATGGGCATAGAGCTAGCAAAAGATTTGAATGTAACAATGATTGCAAGAACTAAACAAAGATCTTTTTTAATATATAATAATAAAGATAATATAATATTTGACTAAATAAATGAAAAAAGAAAAAAATAAAACATATGAGAGTATTTTAGAAGAACTAGAGAATATTATCTCTAAGCTTAACTCTTCAAACATACCAATTGAAAATTCAATAAAGCTTTACGAAGATGGAGTAAGACTTTCAAATGAAGCAGATAAAGAATTGCTTGCTATAGAAAAAAATATACAAAAAATAAAAAAAGTAAAAGTAATCGATACTAAAAGTATTAATATTGAGAAATCTTTTATTGAGATTGATAAGATTATAGAAAATCTAGAAGATGAAGAAATTAGTATTAATGAAGCTGAAAGCTATTACAAAAAAGCATTATTAATAATCTTTAATATAGAATCTTATTTAAAGAAAGCTAAATCAGTAATAAAAAAATATGAGCAATAAAAAACAAGAATTTTTGGAATTTAAAGATACGTACACTTTAAAAATTCAGAATAATTTGCAAGATATCTTTGCATTGTATGGTAAAGATTCGTGCGGATTGATAGAGCCCATGAAATATTCTTCTTTAAATGGAAGTAAATTTATTAGATCTTTATTAGTATATGCCACAGGCTCAATATTAAATATTGATTCGAAACTGTTAGAGCAGCCTGCTATAGCTATTGAATTAATTCATACTTACACATTAATACACGATGACCTTCCTTGCATGGATGATGATGACATAAGAAGAGGGTCGCCATCCTGTCACATAGCATTTAATGAATCCTCTGCTGTATTAGCAGGAGACGCTCTTCAATCGCTAGCTTTTGAAATATTAAGTAATAAAAAATATGATGAAATATCTCATAAAACACATTTGAATTGGATTAATTATCTTTCGTCTTCAATTGGTTTGAATGGTGTTGCAGGTGGGCAGTATTTAGATTTATCTATTAATAATAAAAATGTTGATCTGAGCCAACTAAAAAAAATATATTACTTAAAAACATCAAATCTTATAGCTCCATGCATTATACTGCCTTATATGCTAGATGAAAATTACCCTGCTGACTTTGATGCGTTGCTATTATTTGGCCTAACTCTAGGTTTATCTTTTCAAATTAAAGATGATTTATTGGGCTATACTAGTTCTTCTGATACTCTAGGAAAAACAAAAAATAAAGATGAATTAAGAAATCAGCCCAATTATGTTAATTTACTTGGTATTGATGAAACAGTAAAATTGTTAGAAGAAAATAAAGAGCTTATGAATAAAATTTTAGAAGATATGGGGTTTAAGAACACTATGTTACAAGATATTTCAAATTATATCTTCGACAGAAAATTTTAATTTTAAAATTAAATTATGAAATATGAATTTCTAGATAAAATAAATGACCCTTCTGATTTAAGGATATTGTCAATCAACGAATTAGATAATGTGTCAGAAGAGTTAAGACATTATTTAATTGAGACTGTATCTCAATGTGGTGGTCACTTTGGTGCAAGCTTAGGTGCAGTAGAACTTACTGTTGCTCTTCATTATTCTTTCAACACTCCAGAAGACAAAATAATTTGGGATGTTGGGCACCAGTGTTATGGACATAAAGTTCTTACTGGAAGAAGAGATAAGCTAAAAACCATTAGAAAAAAGAATGGGCTTCACCCCTTTCCTTCAATAGAGGAAAGTAAATATGATGTATTTGGGGTAGGACATTCTAGTACCTCTATTAGTGCAGCAATAGGTATGGCCATTGCCTCCTCATACAAAAAAGAAAATAAAAAGATAGTCGCAGTAATTGGTGACGGCGGATTAAGTGCAGGAATGGCTTTTGAGGCATTAAATCATATGGGCTCAATAGACGAGGATGTGTTAGTTATTTTAAACGATAACGAGATGTCTATTTCGCCTAACGTTGGAGCAATGACAAACTATTTAACAAAAATCATATCTAGTAAAGCCTACTCTACAGTGAAGGAAAGTAGTAAAAATATTTTAAAAAAAGTACCGCCTTCTGGAATGTTCCTTACAAAAACAGAAAAACATATTAAGGGTTTATTAGCTCCAGGTATGCTTTTTGAGGAAATGGGAATTAATTATTATGGACCAATTGATGGTCACGATACTCATTTTCTAGTAAAAACTTTAAAAAACTTAAAAAAAATTCCTGGGCCAAAACTACTTCATGTTATAACAAAAAAAGGGAAAGGTTATTTACCAGCTGAATCAGATCCGGTTAAATACCATGCTGTTCCAGTTTTTGATAGAAATAAAGGCGTAGAAAAAGCTATAAATCAAAAAATTACTTATACTCAAATATTCGATGATTGGATATGCGCTATGGCAAAAAAAGACCCAAGAATTTTTGCTATTACCCCAGCAATGAGAGAAGGCTCAGGTCTTGTTAATTTTTCGAAGAAATTTCCAGATAGATATATTGATGTTGGTATTGCGGAACAACATTCTGTAACTCTTGCGGCTGGATTGGCTTGTGAAGGACAAAAACCTATAGTCTGTATATATTCTACATTTTTACAAAGAGCTTATGATCAATTAATACACGACGTAGCGCTTCAAAATCTTGATGTTTTATTTGCTGTTGACAGGTCTGGCTTCGTTGGTGCAGATGGAGGCACTCATAATGGTTCTTATGACTTATCGTATCTTAGGTGTATTCCAAATATGCTAATTATGGCACCTAGTAGCGAAGAAGAGTGTAAAAATATGTTGTATACAGGATACCTGCATAATGGTCCTGCTGTTGTAAGGTACCCTAGAGGTGAAGGGTTGGGAGAAAAAACTAGTGAAAAACTAGAAAATTATGAAATAGGAATTTCAAAAAAAATTAGAGTAGCTGAGAGTATCGTAATATTATGTTTTGGCTCAGTATTAGATGTTTGTTTGAGCGTTGCCGAAGAACTTAATGCATCATTATTTGATATGAGATTTATAAAACCTATAGATGATAAGGTTATTTTAGATTCGGCAGAAAAGTACTCTTTGATAGTTACTGTTGAAGATAATAGCATTATGGGTGGAGCTGGAAGTGCTGTAAATGAAGTGTTAGCTAAAAATAATTCAAGCGTCAATATAATAAATATTGGAACACCAGATAGATTTTTTCGCCATGCAACGCGAGAAGAACAGCTAAAACAAAGTGGTGTTTCTAAAGAAAATATACTTAAAAGAATTAAAAAATGTATAAAGAATAATAACTTGTATGATTTAAATCACTCTAGTAATATTGAAAAATAAACAAAAATATTACAAACTTTATAAATTATGGATATTATTAAAGAAGAAAGCAAAAAAAAGGACCAAAAAGCATTAAAAGAGCTTCAGGATACTCAAAATAAGGTTGATGTCAGAAATATTCCTATTACAAGAGTTGGAATTAAAGACATTAAATACCCTTTTGAAATATCAGATAGAGACGGGGTTCCTCAATCTACAATTGGTAATTTCACAATGTCTGTTGGCCTTCCACATAATGTCAAAGGCACACATATGTCAAGATTCGTAAAAATACTAGAAGACCAAGACAGCTCTCTTAGTATTAAAAACTTTGATAGTTTGGTTAAAAATACAACAAATATATTAGATTCTGATTCTGCCTATATTTCAGTAGATTTTACATATTTTAAGAAAAAATGTGCTCCAGTATCTCGCGTGGAAAGTCTTCTAGATTACTCAATAAACTATACATGTGAAGTAAAGAATAATGTAGTAAATAAATATTTGAAGGTTACGGTTCCAGTAACTAGCTTATGCCCATGCTCGAAAAATATATCAGACTATGGTGCCCATAATCAGAGGTCCCATATTTCAGCACATATTAGAACTGAAAAAACAGTATGGATTGATGATGTCATTGAGATGTTGGAAGATCAAGCATCTTGCCAAATTTACGGGCTATTAAAAAGACCTGATGAAAAATATGTTACTGAACAAGCATATGACAATCCAAAATTCACTGAAGATATAATAAGAGATGTTGCAGTTACATTAAATAAAGATGAGAGGATTACCGCTTATAAAATTGAGTCTGAGAACTTTGAATCTATACACAATCATTCAGCGTATGCGTATATTGAAAAAGATAAAAAAAAGGATATTCATAACAACAAAAAAAGTAAAATATCATATTTAAAGTTTTCCCAATTGCATTCAAATTTTCCGGGATAAATTAATTCTTAGCTATATTTGAGCTGTAAGCATAGATTATATGTTTTAAGATTTTTCTTGCATCTTTGTTAGATATTTTAGATTTATTCAATTTATGAGCAGTAATAATATATTTGTCCTTTCTTTTTGTTAATTTAATTTCATAACTAGTTTCTTTATTAGATATTTGATTTGTAGAAATAATATAAATTGCTTTGTCTCTGTTTTGATCAGTAACTACTAGCCCACTTCTATCTAGAGATAAACCAATTTCTCTCCACATTTTACTAAATGACTCTTCTATTAGTATTGCTGGTACCCCATAAAAATCAATCAAATCAATAGACACTTTCTTGTCATATTTTTTACTTTCATTTAATGACTCCATTGCAACAACTCTGTTGGTACCAAAATACTCCATCATTCTGACTAGCATTTCAGCTTCTCTCGATAAATCTGATTCTCTTTTTTTCCAAATAATTTTACCTTCACTAACCACATCATCAGCCTCTAAAATATGATTTGAAATATAAACATTTGTATAACCATTCGGCTGTCTTTCTACTCTAATTCTAAACTTTTCTTTTGATGAGTTATAGTTAAAATCCTCGCCGTCTAAGAGCTTTCCTTCAGATTTGAAATTTATTTGATTTTTTTTCCACTCCGTCTCTAAAATACCATTGATTGGCTCATTTACTGTTACATCGAAACCTTGCGAAATCCAAAATTGGTTTAAATATGGCCATAATGATACTGGGTCAGATTGTATTTCTAACCATCTTGCTATGCCCTGCTTCATTATTGTCATATCTATATAAGAAGGCAATACTGGAGCATCTGACAAAGATTCTATTTCTCCTTTCAAATTGATTGATTTTGGAACCTTGAGTGAATCTGAGAAATTTGGATTGTCTAATGACGGGGGTATTTCTAACATTGCGATACTTTTGCTATCACCATAATTATCTGAGTCGTCCTTTCCAAATACCTCAGCTATATCTGATCCAAGTCCAGTTATATCATCAATTGTTATTGGTTTGTCCGAACAACCTGAAAAAACCACAATAGAAAGAAATAAAAAAATTAATCTATAGAACATAATTTTATACCTCTGCCATTTTCATAGAATTTAAAAGCTTTTCATGATGCTTTTCAGAAAATAATGTTAATGGTAAGCGTATCCCTTTTTTCATTAAACCCATTTTATAAAGAGCCCATTTAGCTGGAATTGGATTTGATTCTAGAAATAAATCTCTATGTAGGCCAATAATTTTTTTATCATATTCTTGCGCTAAATCTTTGTTTCCTTCAATTGCGGCTTTACACATCAGATGCATATATTTAGGCGCAATATTTCCAGTTACAGTTATTACCCCTTTGCCTCCTAATAATAACGCATCCATGGCAGTTAAATCATCACCACTCAAAATATTTATTTTATCACCACATATTTCAACTAACTGCTTAATTCTATCTAAATCTCCTATAGCTTCTTTTACAGCAACGATATTATCAATATTCAAAAATCTCTCTACTGTTTTAGGTAGCATATCGCAAGAAGTTCTACCCGGAACATTGTATGGTATCAATGGGACTGGCACAGCCTCTGCTATCGCTTTATAGTGTTGATACAACCCTTCTTGAGTAGGTTTATTATAGTAAGGAGTTACAGATAAACATCCATCTACTCCGGCCTCATACGCATATTTTGTAAGAGCAATAGCCTCTGATGTAGAATTTGCTCCCGTACCGGCAATTACAGGAATTCTTTTCGCAGTCTTTTCAACAACAAAACTTACTACCTCGCAATGCTCATCATGATTTAATGTTGCAGATTCTCCGGTAGTCCCAACTGGCACAAGAGCATCTGTAAGATTCTGTATATGGAATTCTATTAAATTTTCATAACTTTCAAAGTCTACTGACCCATCATCATTCATAGGTGTAGCTAATGCAACCATACTCCCTGTAAACATAATTTTTGCCCTAGGTTTTTTTGTTATAATATATATATTAAGTATAGTGTAATTCTAACTGATTTTAAAAAAACTTGTAGGGGCTTATTTTATGAAAAAGATGGAAATTGGCAGAAAAATTATAAATTTTAAAGCAGAATCAACTAATAAAGATGAATTTATTTTAAAAGATCAGATGGGGGGTTATGTGGTTATGTTTTTTTATCCAAAAGATAATACTCCGGGATGCACTCAAGAAGGGTTGGATTTTTCCAATAATTTAACGAAATTTAAGAAATTAAATACAAAAATATACGGGGTATCTCGTGATAGCATCAAATCTCATGATAATTTTAAAAATAAATATAAATATAAATTTGATTTGATTAGTGATCCAGACGAATATCTTTGTAATTTATTTGACGTAATAAAAGAAAAAAATATGTATGGAAAAAAGTATATGGGGATAGAAAGGAGTACATTTATTATTGATCCAAAAGGTACTTTAATAAAAGAGTGGAGAAAAGTTAAAGTAAATGGTCACTCAGATGAAGTTTTACAATATATTAAAAATTTAAATTAATTTTTAATTACAACTTTTTGCATAATTAATTAACTCATCCGTAACTTTTAATCTAAATTTATGACGTTTTTTCACAAAATAAAAATTTCTTGTTAGCTTTGGGCTTAATGGAACGTAAGACAATCTTTTTAATTCTAATTCTTTTTCTATAGTTGTTTTTGATAATATAGAGACTCCAATCCCAGTTTCAATGGCACCTTTTACAGATTCTGAATTCCCTAATTCCATACAAATATTCATATTATTTTTCTCTATATTCTGCTTTGAAAAATAATCAAATATCACCGATTTTGTTCCAGAGCCTTCTTCTCTAGTTATAAATGGCAATTTTGAAATTTCTATTGGCTTTACAGATTTACGATTTGCAAACTCATGTTTTGGGTGTGTGATTAAAACTAATTCGTCTGAGCGAAAAATATCTACATCTAAATCTTGATTAGAAACAGGAGCTTCTACTATACCAAGATCAATCATGGAACTTTCAACTTTGGCAACTATTCCATCGGTATTTGCCTCACATATTTTAATACTTAAATCTGGGTATTTCTCTCTAAAACCTTTTAAAAGTGATGGAAGTGTATATTGAGCTATTGTTGTACTCCCACCAATTGATAATGTTCCTGAAGTATCTTCGGCTAAAGCCCTTAATGAATGTTCCATTTCCGTATTTAAGTCAAAAATCTTCTCCGCATAAAAAAATACTTTTTGCCCTGCATCTGTTAATAAAATTTTATTGTGGGTCCTATCAAATAATCTTGTATTAAAATGGTCTTCTAATTGCCTAACCTGAAATGTAACTGCGGGTTGCGTCATATGCAAAGTTTCAGCTGCTTTAGTAAAGCTTAAAAGTTTTGCTACAGTATAAAAAACTTGTAATCTTCTATCTGACATTTTCCCCTCTCTATTTTACGGGAGCTTCTCCTTTATTTTTGGGAGTATTCTCCTCTTATAATATTAAGTTATATCATATATCATATAAACTTTATAACTTAAATTGTTAGTCAAAATATGAAGTACACAAAGTCTGGGATTACAACAACAAAGAATACTCCAAAAGATGCAGAGGTTATTAGTCACAAGCTAATGATAAGATCAGGCATGATAAAAAAATTGGCGTCAGGTTTATACACCTGGATGCCTTTAGGATTAAGAGTTTTAAAAAAAATTGAAAATATTATAAGGATTGAGATGAATAAAGTTGAAGCTCTAGAGATTTTAATGCCGGCAATACAGCCCTCAGAGCTTTGGAAAGAATCAGAAAGATGGGAAAAGTATGGTCCAGAATTATTAAGAATAACTGACAGACATGACAGAGAGTTTTGCTTTGGACCAACTCACGAAGAAATAATTACTGACATAGCTCGTAAAGATATTAAAAGTTATAAGCAATTACCGGTTATATATTATCAAATACAAACTAAATTTAGAGATGAAATTAGACCAAGATTTGGTGTTATGAGAGCGAGAGAATTTTTAATGAAAGATGCTTATTCATTTCATGAGAATGAAGAATGTTTAGATAAAACTTACCAGACTATATTTGAAGCATATAAAAATTGTTTTGATAAAATAGGTTTTGAGTACAAAGTAGTTAATGCAGATAATGGGCAAATTGGCGGAAGTGAGTCACATGAATTTCATGTTATTGCAGAAAATGGTGAAGATGAGTTAATTTTTTCAGATTCTTCAGATTATGCTATAAATTCAGAATTATTTACTGAGCCTCCAAAAGAAGGAGATGATTGTCCAGATGGAGCTGGGAAAGTTAAAATAAAAAGAGGAATTGAAGTTGGTCACATTTTTAAACTTGGTAAAAATTACTCAGAATCAATGAATGCCAGTATCTCTAATAAAGAAAATAAAAATGTAAAAATGACGATGGGTTGTTATGGTATTGGAGTTTCAAGAATAGCTGCTGCAGCTATTGAGCAATCAAATGATGAAAAAGGAATTATTTGGCCAAAATCAATATCCCCCTTTGAGATTTCAATAATATCCATTGGTTATACAAAAAATAATATTATAAAAAATTATACAGATAGCATTTATAAAGAGTTAAAAGATAAGAATGTTGAAGTGTTGTTGGATGATAGAGATATAAGTCCCGGAAATATGTTCTCGGACTCTGATCTTATTGGAATACCTTTGAGGATAACAATTGGCAAACAATTTTTAGAAAATTACAATTTTGAATTAAAAGATAGAAAAAATAGTAAAACCTATACAATTAGTGAAAATAATAATGCTGAGAAACCCACAAAAGAAGCCATGGATAATGTTTTTAATCTTATTAATAGATAATAATCAAAGACTAATGAGTACATAAGTTCTTGTTAATATCATAATATAATCAAACACTTAAATTTATATAAACACTTGACGGAACCCTCAATTCAAGTAAATTAGATAGTCCATCTATAAGTTATTTTAATAATTTTTGGTGGCTCAGGTAATCAGGAGGATCAGAGAAATACTGCGTTTTGAAATAGGCCTGAGTATAGTAAGTAGGATGAAAACAATAATTATAATTGTTCATTCTGCAGTTAACTGCAACATGAACCTCTTAAGGAGGAGTACAAAATGAAAATAAAAGCAATAATTACTAGTATAGCGCTTTTGACTTCACTCGCTTTTACAGCACCTGTAGTACAGGCTGCCGATGGCGAATTATACGTACCAATCCCTAGTTACCGTGTCGGCCCATATGCTGTGGGTGGAACTGGTTACTTTGGTGGGATTTTAGACTATTACAATCTATTAAACATGCGTGATGGTGGTGTTAATGGAATGAAATTAGTTTGGTCGGAATGTGAAACAGAGTATTCTGTGGAACGTGGCGTTGAGTGTTATAAACGTTTAAAAGATAACAAAGGTGGAGCTGTATTCTTTGACCCATTAAGTGTGGGTATATCTACTGCTTTGATTGAAACTGGTCGTAAAGACAAGATGCCAATCATTGCTGTAAATCACGGAAAAACAGCTGGACAACGTGGTGACGTTTTCCCTTATTACTTTATGCCTGGAATCAACACATATGATGAGCATTCAATTATGATGCATTTCATAGGTGATGTTTTAGAAGGTGATAGAAGTAAATTAAAAGGTAAAAAAATCGCTATGTTATTCCATGGTTCGCCTTATGGACGTGAAGCAATTATGTTCATGGACATGATGTGTAAAAAACATGGTTGTGAGCACACAGCTATCGAAGTACCACATCCTGGTAACGAGCAACAATCACAATGGTTAAAAATTCGTAAGATGAAACCTGATTATGTTCTATTACGTGGATGGGGTGTGATGAACCCAGTAGCTATGCAAACTGCTGTAAGAACTGGATTCTCGGTAGGAAGATTAATCGGAAACATCTGGAGTAACTCAGATGGAGACGTTATCCCTGCTGGTGATGCTGCCGAAGGATATTACGCTATTACAACTCACCCTGCGGGAAGAGTTGCTAAAGTGATTGATGATATCGTAGGTACAGTATACAAAGCTGGTAAAGGTGACTTAGCTGATAAAAGTCGTATAGGTTCAGTATATTGGAACCTAGGTGTATTAGCTGGTGTATTCCACACAGAAGCTGTGAAAACAGCTCAAGAACGTTTTGGACCAAAAGTTAACAGTGCGCAAGTACGTTGGGGTTTTGAGAACTTACGTTTAAATAAAACTGATCTAGATGCACTTGGTGCAACTGGCTTAGTACCTGAAATTAATATCACATGTATGGACCACGTAGGTGGACATCTAGCTAAATTCCAACAATGGGATGCTGGAAAGCGTCAGTGGAAAGTTGCAAGTGATTGGATTGAAGGTGATGTAGCATTATCACAAGCTATTATTGATGAAGGTGCTGAAAAGTATGCTGCAGATAATGGTGTTAAAAAACGTGATTGTAATAACGAAGATGATAGAGATAACTTCGATTTATAATCTTTAAAGTTTTTTGTAATATTAAAGGCCTCTAACGAGGCCTTTTTTTTTAATCTAAGTTTAAATGTTATTCTATCCAGACAAAAGTGCCAAATCTTTTTTCATCAGAAAATTTTCTAAAAGAGTAAAGATCTTTGCAATCCTTGACAGTACATAAACCTGAATAATAAATATTATTAACGTTATTTTTTTTTAGTTGGTATGTCGCTATCCCAGAAAGGTCCATATGCAAATTATTGCTATTTTTCAAAAAAAATTCTTCATATTTTTTATCAATACTAACAAAAATTTTTTTTATACTTTCATCTACTAAATAATAATCTTTAGAAATAGAAGGGCCAATCCATGCCTCAAAAGAGTAGTTATAATTTTTTAAAATTTTAAAAGCACTTTCAATAATATTAAATTCCAATCCCTTTCTTCCAACATGCAAGACACATATAATACTTCCACATATGCTAGAAATCACTATCGGCATACAGTCAGCTGTTAATATAGAAATAACTTGTTTTTTTTTACTTGTGACTAACCCGTCTGCAACATAAGACTGAAAAATATTTCTGTCTAAGTCAATTACTTTTTCCCCATGAATTTGTTTTATGAAATATGGTTCAGATGGGAGAAAATTATCTGTCAGAAAATCAATATTCTTTTTAGTCTCTTCATACTTATTTTTTCCAGAAAATGAAATATTAAAGTCTTTTTTAGGAGAAAAACTTTTTTTTGTTACTAAAATTTTTATGGAGTCTGAAACGTTCCAGTCAATTTCTTCAAAGTTAATCATGATTTTCTAATAATTTTTCTAACTCAATAAGATCTATTGGTAGCTTTGATTTTATATTTACTGAATCTTTAGTTTCTGGATGGGTGAATTGTAAGGTTTCTGCATGAAGAGCCTGTCTTGGAAAGTTCTTTATCATATCATGTATATGATTTATCTTAGCACCATATGTTTGATCGCCAATAATTGGGTATCCTTCAAATTGCATATGAACTCTTATTTGATGGGTTCTACCAGTATGAAGTTTTAATTTTAATTTACTAAAATGCTTATAATTCTTTACTACCTCATAGTGTGTTATTGCCTCTTTACCACTAGCATTAACAGCCATTTTCATTCTATCTGTTTTGTGGCGTCCAATAGGTTGATTAATAGTATTATTTCTCATTATTAAGCCATGTGTGTATGCAGTATAATATCTACTTATTTCTCTATCTTGCATACTTTTTACTAAATTTGTATAACTTTTAATATTTCTAGCCACAATTAATAATCCGGTAGTATTTTTATCTAGCCTATGTATTAAACCTGATCTTGGTAGATTTACTAGTTCTGGATAAAGATATGCCAATCCATTTGCTATTGTTCCTTTATTATGACCTGCGGCTGGATGAGCAATTATGTTACTATGTTTGTTTATTACTATTAAATCATTGTCTTCATAAGCAATTTCTAAATTTATTTTTTCAGGATTAATGTGCTCAGGATTGATATTTTCTTCTGGAACGATTTTAATTTTATCATCTAAATTAACTATATCTCTAGGCTTTATCTTTTTACCATTTACTAGTACATTTCCCTTTTTAATCCACTTTTGAATCAAACTTCTTGAGAATTGATTATTTAGCTTAGCAATAGCCTGATCTGCTCTTAAGCCTTTACTTTCCTCTGATATTATATATTCTATAATATCTGTATTTTTTATCTCGTCACTCATGGTAATATTATAATTATTTAATAAACATGCATAAGAATATGATAAAAAATAGTATTTATATACTTTTAATTTTTTTACTTGCTGGATGCTCAAGCTTCCAAGGAAAAGAAGAGGGGCAAAAAATTGATAGATTTGGGAATACCATCAATTCTGATGGTGAAATACTGACTGCAGAGCAAATTTACGCAAAAGCTAAAAGCGCCCTTAAAAGAGAGCAATGGGAAGAGGCAATCGAAGCATATAGAGAAATTGAGTCAAATCATCCATTCTCTGAGTTTGCTGTACAGAGTCATATGGAACTTGCCTTTGCTGAATATAAGTTAAGACGATGGGATAGCGCTATTGCCATTATAGACAGATTCCAGAGAATGAATAACACTAGTAAACTTATTCCGTACTCATATTATTTAAGAGGACTTGTAAATTTTCATCGAGGTAAAAATTTCACTAATTACTTACTCCCACACGTGCATATTGATAAGGACCCATTAAATATTAGAGAATCTTATGAGGATTTTAATTATATTTATAAAAATTATAAAAGTTCCGAGTATCTAAAAGATTCTCATAAAAGAATGATATATTTAAGAAATACATTAGCCTCTTACGAATTACATGTTGCAAATTATTATTTTAAAAGAAAAGCTTATGTAGCTGTCATAGGAAGATGTAATTATCTAATAGAAAATTACCCAAATGCGCCTGCAAATATTGATGCTCTATTATTTCTTCAAAAATCATATGAAGCAATTATGATGAAAGATAGCGCAAGAGATATAGAAAAAATTATAAAAACAAATTATCCTAATCATGAATCAGCATACTTTAGTGAAGTCTTAGACAATAAAGTTAAAAGAAATATTTTAGCTATTAGCGAAGGTGCTGACAATATTGCTATAGGCCTTGGTTTTGATATTGAAGATCAAGTTAAAGATAATTTTTCTGGTGTGTACCAAGTAGAGTACTTTACTAATAGAGATTTAATTGAAATACCTAGAAATATTAAACCAGATAGATACGTTATAAAACATAAAAAAAATAATAAAGATAATGTCTACACTGAGGAAGAAGCTCTTAATATATTAGATTACTTTTCTGATGATGACGAATTAGACTTAAATGTAAAAGATATTATTGTGGGAGGTGAAAATGAAGATTCTAAAAATGGAAATACAAAAATTTTAAAAGAAAAAGAGGCTGAAAATTTAAACCCTATTGATTCAGAAAATGAAATTATTGAGTTAATAGAAAATTAATATTTAAATCTAGATACGATTGGAAATCTTCTATCTCTTCCAAATGATTCTGAGCTTACCTTAACTCCAGGTGCATACTGCCTTCTTTTGTATTCATTTTTTATTACCATATTAATTATATTGGATACTAAATTCAATTCGTGACCCATTGAACATATCTCCTCTAAAGATTTTTTTTCCTCTATAAATGATTTTAATATATTATCAAGCACATCATATTGTGGAAGAGTGTCAATATCATATTGATCTTGAGCAAGTTCCGCAGTTGGCATTCTATCAATTACTGCTTCTGGAATAACACTTGATATTGAATTTCTGTATCTAGATAAGTTGTAAACATCTGTTTTATATATATCTTTTAATGGAGCAAAACTACCTGCCATATCACCATAAAGAGTAGAATAACCGACAGCAAGTTCGCTCTTATTTCCAGTTGTTAATAAAATTTTTCCAGTTTTGTTAGATATGGACATTAATATTAACCCACGTGATCTTGCCTGTATATTTTCTTCGGTAATATCATTTGGTAGGCCATTGAACCTATCTTTTAGAGATTCAGAAATAGCATCATTTATACCTTCAATACTAATGAATGAATATTTAATACCTAAAATCTCACATTGTTCTTTTGCTAACTGTATACTAAGATCTGACGTAAATACAGATGGTAACAATACTGCCTCAATATTTTCCTTATTAAATATATCGCTTGCAATTGTTAATGTTAATGCTGAATCAATACCGCCGGATAAACCTAACAGTACACCATCAAAATTACTCTTCTTAATATAATCATATGTTCCAATCTTAAGGGCCTCATAAAGATATTCATATTGATTATATTTATGATCATTAGTATATTCACAGTTAACGCTAAAGTTTTTATCTTCAACTGAGAATTTATAAATTAACTCGTCAAAGGCATTACATTTATGTTTAATGTTACCCTCTCTATCTATAAGAAATGATGATCCATCAAATACAATTTCATCTTGTCCACCTACAGTATTTAAATAAATAATATTAAATTTATTTACAGATGCAATTTCTCTAAAAAAATTAATTCTTTCTAAATCTTTATTATTTTCATATGGCGAAGCATTAATACTAATTAAAAAATCTATATCATCTAAATCCTTATTACTTATAGATGAATAATTCCACAGATCCTCGCAAATCATAATACATATTTTATTTCCATGAAAATTAAAAAAAAAGTTTTCTTTGCCTTTTGAAAAATATCTTTTTTCATCAAAAACGCCATAATTTGGAAGCATCTGCTTATCATATATAGCCGTGATATTTTTATTATTAATTAAATATGCACTATTCCATATTTCTAATAAATTTTCAGAATAATGTGGCGCGCCAAAAATTAGATATTCATCGCTCCCTACATGACAAATAATTCTATCAATAGACTTTTTAACCTCTAAAGCAAAATCTTTTCTAAAAAGTAAATCTTCTGGCATGTAACCACAAAGAGCTAACTCAGGAAAAACTATAATCTTATGTGAACCATACGACCTGTTATCCTCAATGATCTTTATAATTCTATCCGTATTACCATCTAAATCGCCCACAACAGCGTTAAATTGAGCTAACACAAATTCTATTTTATCTTTCATAATATGACTTCAAAAAAATTCTTTTTAATATATGATATATAACATATATTCGAACATAATTGTTAAGGTATTTATATTGAATTCATACATATTAATTGGCCCTATTGGTTCTGGTAAAACTGAAGCCCAAAAAATATTTCAGAACTTAAATATAAAATGTTTTTGTGCAGATAATACTGTTAGAAAATTATATGAAGATCAAGAAGTTATTTCTAAAATTAATGAAATTATTCCAAACTCAGTAAAGAATGGCAAAATTGATAAAAATATAGTGAGGGAAAAAATATTTACAGATGAAGATAAACTAAAATTAATTGAGAGTTATATACATCCAAAAGTTTTTTTAGAGTTTGAAAATTTTAAAATAAAATTTAATGACCAAAATATTTTAATTTTTATAACACCAATTATAAAAAGTAATAATTTTTTAGAGAAAAATAACATCATATATATAAATGCAGATAAAGATATTAGAATTAATAGACTAAAAAAAAGAAAAAATTATAATAAGAAAATTATAGAGAATATAATGAATTATCAAGAAAGCAGTGATATATATATAAAAAATTATTCTCATATAATACAAAATAACGGTTCTTTGTTACAACTTAAAATTTTAATACAGCAAACATTAAGTTATTTATGAACGAACATATTATTTATGAACAACCAGTAGCAGAAAACATAAGAAATTTTCTAAAGTGTGAATATCTTTATGAAAAATATGCGCATGCATTAACTCAAGAAGACATATGGAGTATTAGATCAAGTATTACAACTTTGATAGAAATATCAGATTTTGTACTTAGAATTAATCTAAAAGTTGAGCTTTTAAAAGAACTAGAAAAATCAAAAATATATATTAATGCGTTAAGAGAAAATAATCTAATTGATATTATGAAATATGATGTTTATCATGAAAAAATAACAAAATGTTTAAATAAACTAAATGATATTGAAAACAATCCCTCAAAGACAATAGTGGATAATGATTTTTTAATGCAAATTAAAAATAAACTATATATACCGGGTGGTGATAATTTTTTTGATAATCCCTCGTATTTAAATTTTCTCGCATCAAATAAATCTAAAATAGTTGATAATATAAACAAATGGTACCATCCTTTCAAATATTTATTTATTGCATCAGAACTCATACTTAGCATAAAAAGGAGTAACACGAAATTTGAAAAATATACTAGCGATGTATCGTTTTTTGAAAAAAGATTGGATAATAGAGCTAGAATAGATTTAGTAAGAATTCGTCTTCAAAAAAATATTAATGTATTTCCTGATATTAGTGTAAACAGACAAAATATAAATGTGATATTTAAATATTCTTTAGGTAGTAAAATGCTATCTAAAGCAGTTGAAGATAATGTAAATTTTGAGATTTCACTGCCTGGAATCAAATAAACTATAAAAATATTTTGAGGCTGCTATGCCAACACCTCCATTTATTTTTACATTTTCAATATCATCAGGGTATTTTAATCCACCGAGAGCAAACACAGGAATCTTAGATTCATTTACTAACTCTTTAAATTTTTTCCATCCAATACCAGTTTTATTACTAGTGCTAAATACTGGAGAAATAAGTATTAAATTTATGTTTAAGTTATTACAAATTTTAATTTCATCGATATTATGACAGGATCCAATTAAAATATACCTCTTATCTAGATTCATTTTTCTTATTTCTTTTAAGTTATTTGAAGTTAATTGAATTCCATCGCAATATTTATTTAAACTAAAATTTGAGTAGTCATTAATAATATAGCTTGCATCGTACTTTTTACAAATATTATAAATTTTTCTTGATATTCTAGAGTAATCTTTACTCTTAAGATTCTTAGACCTGAATTGAATAATCTTAATTCCTGAGTCTAACAATTTCTCTATTCTAAAATAATAATCTTTAGAATTGATCTCAGAATAATTAGGAGTAATAAAATATTTGTCTGTTTTATTTATATTATGTTCTGTAATCAGCATTAATTTTTATGTATTCATATGATAAGTCAGTAGTCCAAGCAGTTGAATTATACTTGCCATTAGCACAATCAATATTAATTGATATATTTTTATTTTTTAAGTACTTTTTACAATTTTTTTCTATATAATTTTTATAAATTTTATTGTTTTTGAAAACTAAGAATTTACCTAATGAAATCTTAATTTTTGTAAGATCTTTTAGTTTTGTCTCAGCATTGCCTACTGCTGAGAGTATTCTTCCCCAATTTGGATCTTCTGCAAATAATGCTGTTTTTACAAGTGGTGAATTTGCAATTGACATTGCAATATTTTTACTTTCTTTTTGAGATGATGCGTTATTTATATTTATAGTAATAAATTTAGTTGCCCCTTCGCCATCCTTTATAATTTCTTTTGCTAAATCTATATATACTTGTTCCAATGTATTATAAAAAATATTTTGATCTTTAAAACTTAATTTGTCGTAATCAACATTATTTTCACATGTCGCAACTAATAGGCTGGCATCATTCGTTGAAGTTTCTCCATCTACTGAAATCATATTATAAGAACTATCTGTGACTTTTTTAAGTATTTTTGATAATGTTGTTTTTTTTATTCTTATATCAGTTGCTACAAATGAAAGCATTGTTGCCATATTAGGCTGTATCATACCTGACCCCTTTGACACACCTGTAATTTTAACTTGTTTCCCTTTAATTTTTAAGTTTTTTGAAACAATTTTATTATTTGTGTCAGTAGTTAATATAGATTTAGAAAAATCTTCCCATTTATCACCTTTTAAATTAGATAATAATTTTGGTATTGCCTTAATTATATTATTAACTTTTATTCTTTCTCCTATAACGCCAGTAGAAAAGATAAGAATTTGGTCAGTAGAACATTTTGCTTTATTTGCAAGAGCATTACTATACGTCATTATGTCTTTATATCCATCAGAACCAGTACCTGCATTTGCATTTCCAGAATTTACTATAATATATTTAGGCATCATTTTTTTTAAATTCTCTTGACTAATAATTATAGTACTAGATTTAGCTTTATTTTTTGTGAAAACACCAGAAACAACTGAATTTTTATTAATACACATAATTGAAAGATCTAATCTTTTTTTTCTGTACATACCAGAATGCACAGAAGAAAGACTTACTCCATTTATCTCGAATATTTTTTTATTTTTTTTCTTCAACATTATTTATTTTTTTTTCTTTTTTTCTTTTTATTTTTTTTACGAAAATTTTTATTAGTATTGTTTATAATTTTACTATCATTAAGTTTTTCTTTACTACTTGAATATTTAAGATCTACATTACTAGGAGATTCTTTTTTTACATATGATGCCTTGTAATCCAGTCTAAATAATAAACTTACAAAGCTGTAATGTAAATTATTCTGCATTATTGAAAACATCTCAAATGCTTCTCTTTTATATTCTTGTTTTGGATTTTTCTGAGCATAGCTTCTTAGCCCAATTCCTTGTCTTAATTGATCCATTGACTGTATATTTTCTATCCAACTTCTATCAATTATATTAATAAATATTTCTTTAACTAATTCTAAATATATTTCATCAGGAATTTCTGAAATATTTTTTTCGTATATTGAATTTATTTTATTTACAAAAGCTAGACTAACTTCTTCTTTTTTTGTAGATTTTTTAATAATTTTTTCTACATCTATATCTATATGAAAATCTCTTTGTAAAATATCGCTAATTTGATTAATACTATTATCAACTAAATCTATATTGCTTTCTATTACTTCAAGAAATACTTCTTCTATTAAAATCTTTATTATATTTTTTCTATTCTCTGTTTTTAGGAATTCATTCCTTTTGTTGTATATATATTTTCTTTGTTCATTTGCTACATCATCATAATCAAGTAAATGTTTCCTTATATCGAAATTGTGACCTTCAACTTTTTTTTGTGCATTTCCAATAGCCTTTGAAACCCAGTTATGCTCTATTGCTTCACCCTCATTCATTCCTAATTTTTTCATTAGTGAACTTACTTTATCTGAAGCAAAAATTCTCATTAAATTGTCTTCTAATGATAAATAAAATCTTGAAGAGCCTGGGTCGCCTTGTCTTCCAGATCTCCCTCTCAGCTGATTGTCAACTCTACGTGATTCATGTCTTTCAGTGCCTATTACATGTAAGCCACCAGCACTTATAACTTCCTTATTATGTGACTCCCATTCTAAATTTTTTTCATCTATATTTTTACCACCTAAAACAATATCTGTTCCCCTGCCTGCCATATTTGTTGCTATTGTAACGCTGCTCAAAGCTCCAGCGTTTTCTATTATCATTGATTCTTTCTCATGTTGTTTTGCATTCAACACATCATGTCTAATTTTTTCTTTGTTTAAAGCCTTAGATAGATACTCTGAAGATTCTATAGATGAAGTGCCAATTAAAACTGGCTGCTTATTTAATTGACAATTTTTCACGTCTTCAATAATTGCACTGTATTTTTCTCCTGCTGTTAAATAAACATGGTCAGCATGATCAGATCTAATCATTTTTTTATGTGGAGGAATCACAATTACTTCAAGATTATATATTTCTTGGAATTCTTGTGCTTCTGTATCTGCAGTACCGGTCATTCCTGAAAGATTACTATATAATCTAAAATAGTTTTGAAAAGTTATTGAGGCTAAAGTTTGATTTTCATTTTCAATACTTAAGTTTTCTTTAGCTTCAATAGCTTGATGCAATCCATCTCCCCATCTCCTTCCCGGCATTTTTCTTCCAGTAAATTCATCTATTATCACGACCTTAGAATCTTCAATAATATAGTCTATGTCTTTTATGTATAGAAAATTCGCTCTTAACGCGGTATTAATATAATGAAGTAAATTTATATTATTAGAATCATATAAACTTTCATTAGCATCAATTATATTATTTTGTAATAAAAGTTGTTCATATACTTCATGACCTTTTTCAGTTAAAAATGCTTGTTTTGATTTTTCATCTAAGAAAAAATCAGCATTCTCATCTTCCTCATTTCCTAGTTTGAATTTCTTTACTAAGTTATTAATTTTTTTATAAAGTTTTGAGCTTTCATTTGTTGCTCCAGATATTATCAAAGGAGTTCTTGCTTCATCAATTAAGATTGAGTCGACTTCATCAATTACTGCAAAAGTTAATTCATTTTGAACTTTTTCTTTTAACGAATAAACCATATTGTCTCTTAAATAATCAAAGCCAAATTCATTATTTGTTCCATATATAATATCTGATTCATATGCGCTTTTTTTATCTTCAATATTTTGGCCTGATAATATTACCCCTGTCTCCAATCCAAGAAATTTATATAATTCAGACATCCATTTACAATCTCTATTAGCAAGATAATCATTGACTGTTATTATATGCACACCATTTCCTGTTAATGCATTCAAATAAGCAGGGAGTGTGGCTACTAAAGTTTTCCCCTCACCTGTTTTCATTTCGGCAATTTTTCCTTTATGTAAAGCTATTCCACCTAATATCTGCTCGTCAAAATGACGCATATTCATTATTCTATCTGATGCTTCCCTAACTAATGCATATGCATAAGGCAGAATTTCATCTAAGTTCGTGCCATTTTTATAATCTATTTTTAGTTTTTTTGTTATATCTGGAAAATCGCTATCAATTAAATTTTTTATTTCATTGGATAGCAGATTAACTTCTCTAAGAATTTTTCTATAATCCTTTAATATTCTGTCATTTCTACTTCCAACAATTTTTCTTAAAAGATTCATATGGTTTCTTCAGATACTTCTAGTTATTTTTTGAGAATTTTTCTTTGTAGTGAATAAATTTATTTGGGTTAATATGTCTATTATTTTTTAATACCTCTAAGTGCACATGAGGTCCAGTTGAATGGCCTGTACTTCCCATTTTAGCAATAATTTGGCCTTTCTTTACTAATTCCCCCACCTTAACTAAATTTCTATTATTATGTGCATATCTTGTCACATAACCATTTAGATGACTTACTTCAACTAAGTTTCCATATCCATATTTTTTTCCTGAGTAAGTAATTTCTCCTCCAGCGAGAGACCTGATGTCTGATTCTGTTTTGTGTGCTATATCAATTCCCTTGTGGAAATTAATTTCTTTTGTAAATGGATTTATCCTGTTTCCATATTCAGAAGATACATACCCTTTTGGTGTTGGAGAACCAGAAGGAAAAAATTGCTCTTTCATTTCCATGTTACTCACAATTTTATTAATATAATTTAAATCATCAGTCTTTAATGATAGATTAGATATCATGTTATCTAGATATTTATCAAATTCTGATTCATATTCAAATTCTATATTTACTTTATTTGCTCCACCGATATTATTTTCTCTCTTAAAGTCAAATTCTTTTTTGTCTAACTTAGCTATATTACTTATTTTATTACCTAAAGAGTTTATGTTTTGAATTTGATATGATATCGATATTAATTTTTGAGAGAAAAATTCCATTTTTTCTTTATTCTCATCTTTTATCAATTTTATTTCATTTTGATAGTGAGAGATATCTTGAATTCTATCTTCATTTAGCTCATAGAACCCTTGCTTATAACCATACATATATGTAGCTGAACTAAATGCTAATGTTAACGCTATCACTAATGAAGTTACTAAAAATAAAAATAATAAACCACTTATTTTATATGAAGATGATTTATTTTTTCCGGATTTAAAAATTATTATTTGCATTTTTTCAAAATTTTAATAAAGATGGTCATTATACAACTAATTTACTCTTTTAATATTATATATATGAAAAAACTTAGTGATACAATTGATATTAGTATATTAGAGAAAGCTAAAATACTGGAGATAATTACTAATCATATTAATAAATATATTGGTAGTGAAGCAAAATGTTATGCCTGCAATATAAACGATAATATTTTAGTGCTAGGAGCAACCAATAGCTCTAGTATAAACTTAATAAGAAATTATCAACGTGATATTTTAAAGGATGTTAACTATGAGTTTAGAAAAATGCTTAAAGTTAAAATTATTAAAATAAAATTTAGAATTATAAAAAATCCAAATATCTAAGATTCGATAGTACTATATGCATCTATGTAGTTAATAGGCAGATCTTCTGAAGATTCGTAATCAACTTCTTCCCATGCATCTTTATTCGCAAGTAGTTTTCTAAGAAGCTTATTATTTAAGTCATGGCCTGATTTGTAGCCTTCAAACGCCCCAATTAAACTTTTTCCAAGTAAATATAAATCACCTACAGCGTCAAGAATTTTATGTTTTACAAATTCATCTTCATATCTAAGCCCATCTGCATTTAAAACCCTATGATCATCAACAACAACAGCATTATCTAGGCTCCCACCTAATGCTAAATTTTTAGACCTTAATAGCTCAACATCTCGCATAAAACCAAATGTTCGTGCCCTACTTACTTCTTTAACAAATGATACTGTAGAAAAATCTAGGACAGCACTATGTGTCTTACCATTAAATACTGGGTGATTAAAATCAATAGTGAATGCAACCTTGAATCCTTCAAATGGGGTGAATTTTACCCATTTTCCTGTCTCATCGTCTTTTACTTCTATAGGCTTCAGAATTCTAATGAATTTTTTTGATTTACTTTGCTCTTTAATACCAGCGGACTGTAATAAGAAAACAAATGGTCCTGCGCTTCCATCCATTATTGGAACTTCTGGGCCATCAAGTTGAACATACAAATTATCAATTCCTAATCCTGCGATTGCTGATAATAAATGCTCCACTGTTGAGACTTTTACTTTTTCCGAGATAAGTGTTGTAGATAAAGTTGTATCGCCTACGTTTTCTGGGCAGGCTTTTATTTCGACCTGGGGCTTTATATCTGTTCTTATAAATATAACTCCAGTCTCTGAAGGTGCTGGAATCAAAGTTAAAGTAATTTTTTTACCTGTGTGAAGGCCTATTCCTGTAGCCTTTATAGTATTTTTTATTGTTCTTTGATTAATCATATTTTTATTTTTTATTATATAATTTATTATATATATTTATTATGTATTCTTAAAGATATAAAATACTATGTATTTTATGCACATAATAGTCTAATTTTATGATTTGTATAGTATTTTTTTAAAAATACTTCTAGTTATAAAAAATATTCCTTAAGATCTTCTTAATTACGTGAAGAAAATCTTCATTTAGTGGCTCTAACTGTGGGTTATTTTTTTCTTTAGCATATAATAATAGACCTATACTGGCAGCATATTCTGGATGTTCAACTCTATTTTTAGAGTTCCCATAGATAGGTTGTGGTACACCAATTCTAGCTTGCCTATGAAATACTTCTTCTGCTAAATCAACAAGTCCTTCAGCATTTGAACTCCCGCCAGTTAAAACTATACCCGCAGGTATTTTTTCTTCAAAACCATTTTGTGAAATTTTATCACTTATAAAATCAAAGATTTCTTGATATCTAAGACTCATCACTTCAACTAATGTATATCTTTGAACTGATCTTGGTGGTCTATCACCTACACCTGGAACTTCAATAATATCATCATTTGAAAGTTCATGAGCAATACACCCATGTCTAATTTTTAATTCCTCAGCATTATACGAAGAAGTTTTTAAAGCTTGAGCAAGATCATTAGTGACTTGATCTCCACCTAATGATACTGATGAAGTATATTCAATAGCTCCATTACTATAAATTGCTATATCCGTGGTTCCTCCGCCCATATCAACTAAACATACGCCTAATTCTTTTTCATCTTCTGTAAGTACTGACATGCTTGAAGCAAGCTGCTCAAGAACTACCGTTTCTGGCTTAATTGAACATTTTTTTATACATTTCTCAATATTGTCTCTGGCATTTTTCGCACCAATTATTAAATGATATCTTCCGTCAATCGCAGTCCCAGACATTCCTAATGGAACTTTAATTCCATACTGCTTATCTATTACATAATCTTTTGGAATAAGATGTAATATCTCTTGATCATTTGAAAGCGTTATTGCTTTTGCCGATTCTTCTACAGACTTTAAGTCTTGATTTGTAACTTCATTGTGATCAGAAATTGCCGCTCTTCCATCTGCACTTATACTTTGAATGTGATTACCCGAAATACTAAAGTACACAGAACTAATTCTTTCACCACTCATAAGTTCAGCATCTTCTATTGACTTTTCTATAGAATCAACAGTAGAACTAATATCAATAACAACTCCTCGCTTCATTCCCAATGATTTTGATCGCCCTACGCCTTCAATCTCAATTTCGCTATCCTCATTAATTGAACCAACAATAGTTTTTACATAAGAGGTCCCTATGTCCAAACCAACAATTAAATTTTTTTTATCTCTAGCCATTATATTTTCCAGCTTTATTTCCAACCAATTGAAAAACCGTTTGAATACCTCATGTCAATATACCTTATTTTATTTAAATCGCTAGTTTTTAGTATTTTTTTGTATGATTTAAAAAATATATTCATCTTATTATTTATATTTTTTGAGCCAAAACGTACAGATATACCAGAAGATAGTAAAATAGATAATGATCTAATATCATTTTCATTTATTTCGATAATTTTATCACTTATCTTATTTGTTAATAAATTATTAGAGAAAAAAGAATAATATTTGAATAAAGTTTCACTTCTGTCACTTTTTGAATTCAATCTAGGTAATTTTTTACTAATATTTTTAACAAAGAAAATTTCACCATCACTATTCATATAATATTTATTATTCCATATTACTAAAGGCAAATGTTCTTCAATAGATAATTTTACTTCTCCCGGAAAAACTCTTCTCACACCTACTGTATTAACCCATTCAATTTTCTCAAGTTCTCTTTTTAAAATATTGATATCAAAATTAAACCATGACTTATTAATTAAATATTTTTCTGAATATTCACGTATTTTTTCTTCATTAGAGTTTTTTATTTCTGCCGAATTAATATTAATTTCAACTATCGGAAAGTATATTTTTTTATTATTTTTGTAATTATAAATATATAATATTCCTACCAAGAGAATAAATAAAAATAATAAAAGTAATTTTTTTTTTAAAAACATAATTTTATTCAAATGTTGTATCAAGTATTTTTAGAACCAATTCATTGAAGTTTATATTTCTATGATTTGCTGCCATAGGAACCAAACTATGTTCTGTCATTCCTGGCACGGTATTTAATTCTATTATCCATGGCTTATTTTGCTCATCTATAATTAAATCTACCCTTCCCCAGCCCCTACAATTTAGCAAGCTAAAACAATTTAAAGATAATTTTTTAATTTCTTCCTCAGTATTCTGATCTAACCCAGATGGACATATATACTGCGTTTCTTTTGAATTATATTTAGCTTCAAAATCATAAAATTTGCCAGGAGGAATTAATTTTATTACTGGAAGAGCATTATTATTTACTATACCTACAGTATATTCTTTACCGGCTATATACTCTTCTACAATTACGTCATTACTTATTTTCATATTTTCATTTATTGCTACTTTACAGCTCATTCTATCCTCAACAACATATACTCCTATACTCGAACCTTCTGATGTTGGTTTTACAACAAAAGGATAGTGGAAAGAATTTTCTATATCTTTAATGTTAGTACTCTTAGATATTTTTATATAACTAGGTGTTCGTATATTATTTTCTAGTAATATTTTTTTTGTAGTTTTTTTATTCATACATACTTTGGAAGATTCACTACCGCTTCCTGTATATGGTATTCCTAGATTTTCTAAATGGAGTTGTATTTCTCCATCTTCACCACCCTTACCATGTAATACTATAAAAATTCTATCAGGGTTTAATCCTTTAATCTTACCTATGTTATCTTTATTTAAATCTAACTTAATAACATCAAGCTTGGAAGCAACAAGAGAATTAAATACAGATTCTCCAGAAATTAAAGAAATTTCTCTTTCGTTTGACCAACCTCCCATTAGAACCATAATTTTTCCATAATCTCTTTTCATAGTTTACTACCAATAAATTTTACTTCTGTTTCTAAAAATATTTTTTTCTCTTCATAAACTTTTTTTTGAACAAAAATAATTAGAGACTCTATATCTGATGATTTTGTTCCATTATCTGAAATAATAAAATTTGCATGTTTTTTTGAAATATATGCACCGCCAATTTTATAGCCTTTTAATCCCAGAGAATCGATTAAGTTTGCAGCATGAGCATTATCTGGATTTTTAAATACCGATCCACAGCTAGGTAAACCCGTTGGCTGTTTACTCCTTCTATCTTTCAGATAGTTTTTTATTGTGTCTAATGAATTATTTAGAGGGTTTTCTTGCAATAAAAAACTTGCACTTATAAAAAAATTATTTTCGTTTAGATTAACGTTTCTGTAACCAATAGAAAAATCTTTTTTGTCTTTTTCTATTATTTTTCCATCCTTGTTTATTAGATTAACCTTTATTACTTTTTCCCATATGTTGCCTCCATAGCAACCTGCGTTCATTGCTAATGCACCTCCTAAAGATCCTGGTATTCCACATAAAAATTCTAATCCAGTATAATTTCTTTTAGATGTAATTTGTGCAATTTTCATACATGATAGTCCAGCTTCAAAAAAAAACTCATTATTTTTATTTACCTCATAATTATTAAATGTATTTTTTAAGCATATAACACAGCCTTTTATGCCTTTATCTCTTATTAAAACATTGCTCCCGTTACCTAAAAACGTTATTTCAGTGTCCTTCGCTAATTTTAAAAATATTTTAAGTTCTTTTACATTTTTTGGTTCATAAAAATATTCAGCATTACCACCAACTTTCCAGGTGTTATAGTTCTTTAAAGATTTATTTTCTTCTATATTTCCTTCAATTTTTTTTCTAATATTTTTTAAATTTATCACTGTATTATCTCTTTATAATAATTTACAAATTGTGATATATTTCCTGCGCCCATTGTCAATAAAATATCATTTTCCTCTATAATATCATCTAAAGACTTTGCTAAATCCTCGTTATTGTTTATTAACAATACATTGTTATTATATTTTTTAATTTCCAAAGAAATTGCTTCAGAGCTAATATTATCAATTGGTTTTTCGTTTGCAGCATATATTTCCATCAATATTAAATTATCAACTTTTTTTAGAATATCAACAAATTGATTAAAATGTTCTGCTGTTCTTGAATATCTGTGAGGTTGAAAAATCATTATTACGCGCCTATTTTCCCATACATTTTTTATAGTCTTTAAAACTTCTTCTATTTCTGTTGGATGATGACCATAGTCATCAATCCATAAAAAAAAATTTTTATTAAGATTAAAATTACCAATTATTTCAAATCTTCTTTTAATACCAGGAAAGTTAATCAAGGCTTTTTGAATTATTTTAATAGGAACATTTAATTCTCTTGATACAGCAAGCGCTGCTAGTGAATTCATTATGTTGTGTTGCCCTGGCATATTTATTTTAATTTCATATTCTTTCCCATCTTCCTTATAAAGGTATGTAGCAGGCATAACATTCAGATTAATTTCATTTGCAACGTAATCAGCATTAGTATTAATTCCAAATGTTTTTACTGGCCTAGAAATTTTATTTATAATGGATCTTGTATTTATATCATTCATATTAATTAAACATAAACCGTAAAATGGTAAATTATTTATAAATTCTAAAAAATTCTTCTTCAGAACATCAAAGCTATTTTCATGGTTCTCTAGATGATCTTTATCAATATTAGTTATGACTGACATTAGTGGCTGCAAGTGTAAGAAAGATGCGTCACTCTCATCAGCTTCTGCTACCAAATAATCACTAGATCCTAATCTTGCATTACTAGAATTAATTATTTTCCCACCAATAATATATGTTGGGTCATAGCTAGCCTCATTTAGTATATGCGATAGAATTGATGTGGTAGATGTTTTTCCGTGAGTACCTGCAACCGCTATACCATAACTAAATCTCATTAATTCTGCTAACATTTCAGCTCTTTTAATAATTGGAATATTTAATTGTTTGGCATACTTATATTCAACATTATCATTCTTTACAGCACTAGAAATTATTACAACGTCTTTTGATAAGATATTGTCTTTTTTATGCCCTATTGAAATTTTAATATTTTTTTTCTTAAGTAAATCTGTAGTTTTTGAAGAATTTATATCTGATCCTGAGACTTTGTAACCAAGATCACTTAATATTGATGCAATACCAGACATCCCACTTCCGCCAATACCAATAAAATGAATATTTTTAACTCTCATCATAATTTTATTTTTTAAATCACTTTTCATAAGTATCGTTACCTCTTATTTTTGTAATAATTTCTTGGCATATATTATTTGTTGAATTTTTTTTATTTAATTTACTAATATTATCTGATATAGACTTAGCTAAATTTCTATTATCTATTAAAGTTTTAAAAACAGTTGTTAAGTGCTCGTGAGTGAAATTTTTTTGATTTATTACTATTGCTGCATTATTATTTTCAAGATAATCACAATTCTTTCTTTGATGATCATCAACAGCATATGGATACGGAACTATAATAGATGTTAAACCAAAATTCATTAGTTCTGTAATTGTTATTGCTCCGCCTCTACAAATTACAATATCACACCAACTATAAACCTCTTTCATTGAATCAATATATTCTCTTAAATCAATGTTCACATCAAAATTTTTATACTGAATTTGAGCAACCTCATATGTCTTTCCAGTTTGATGAATTACATTAATTTCATAATCTGTAATTTTTTTTAATCCAAAAATTGCTTTTGGCACCACTTCATTAAATACTTTTGCTCCCAAACTTCCTCCAACAACTAATATATTAAAAATATTATCTTGATATTCTTTTTTATTAGTTTTTTTATCTTCATATCTTGTTGGGTTTCCTAAAAACTTATATTTATTGCTCTTATTATCCATTGGAAATCCTAATAATACTGTTTTTGAAAGAAATCTTAGTATATTATTTGTCATTCCAAAAATAATATTTTGCTCGTGAATAATAATCGGAATTCTTAAAAAAAATGATGCTATGGAACATGGAAAACTAATATATCCACCCATAGATAATACAGCGTTAGCCCTATATTCTCTTAATATTATTATTGCTTGGAATATTGCTACTAATAATTTTATCGGAAGCTTTATATATGCAAGTAGCCCATTGCCTCTAATTCCAGAAAAATTTATGTACTTAATAGGAATATTTGTATCTTCTATAATTTTTTTTTCTATACCATTTTTTGTTCCAATCCATAAAACGGTAATACCCTTATTCATTAGTTCTTTCGCAATTGATAAACCTGGATAAACGTGCCCTCCCGTGCCTGCTGCAAAAATTGCTATTTTCTTCTTAATAGTACTCATAAATAATATAGATTACCTAATTGAACTGTTTATGCTTTTTTTATATACATCTCTATATATTCTAAACATTATAGTTATTGATAATATAGAAACTAAATAATTACTTCCACCATAACTAAATAAAGGTAAAGCTAGGCCTTTTGTGGGAGTCATTCCAAGGTTAACAGCCATGCTTAAAAGAACTTGCATAGTGATAAACATACCAATTCCATATGCTAAGTATCCTTGAAATATTAAACCAACTCTAATAGCTCTGTCTCCAATAAAAAAACATTTCCTAATAAATAAATAAAAGAGAGTTATTATTAGAACAATACCAAATATACCTAATTCTTCTACCAAAACTGCAAATATAAAATCCGTATGTGCTGCAGGTAAAAAAAATAATTTTGAGGTACTAGCACCAAGACCTTTCCCAAAAATACCACCACTTCCAATTGCCATTAATGAGTAACACAACTGGTATCCATCATTATCACATGGTTTTAAAAAATTAAATCTAGCAAGCATATAAGGATTCATTAAAAGAATAACTGATCCTGCTAGAGATCCAAATAAACCAGCAAAGAAAATATGCACAAATTTTGCTTTTGCAATAAAAAGTAATAGTAGTGTCATAAAAAATAATACAGCAGTAGATCCAAAGTCAGGCTGCTTAATAAGTAAAACTGCACTTACAGAAAACCAAATAAAGGGGATAATAAAAATATCTAATCTCCTTATACTATTTTTTTTATAATCTAAAAATGCACATAACCAAACTATATAAAATAATTTAAAAAATTCTGATGGTTGAATTTGATAACCCGCAAAGGTTAGCCATCGCGCACTACCGCCAGCTTCTTTTGTAAATATATTTAAATTAACTAAAAGCAATGAAAAGAGAAAAAAAATAAGTAGTACAAAATAATTTTTTTTTAAAAATTCAGTACTTATATATAAAAAAAAAGAACATATAAATAAACTAAAAAATAAATAAATAACTTGCCTAAAAAGATAATGAAACGGATTACCTTCAAAATTATTTGACGATAGCTCTATAGAAGCAGACCACAACATGAGTAAGCCAAATAAGATAATTGCAATTACTATAAAAAAAAAGTTTAAATCAAAAAAAGGTTTAATTATATTAATTAAGTCGTTTTTACTTTTAGATGACATATTTCTACCTATATGTATTTAAAACACTTTTTTTAAAAAAATTACCTCTTTCTTCATATGAAATAAACATATCAAAGCTTGAGCATGCTGGCGATAAGATTATATTAATATTACCATCATGAGTTTTGCCTATATTGTCTGCACATTCTCTTGAAATATTTATTGCTTCGTTTAAATCTTCAGCAATTATAGTTTTTTTCACAGACTTAATATTTTCTTTCAGAAGTTTTTTACATTCACCAAATAATATTAAAGTCTCTACATTATTATAGATTGCTGACTCAAGCTTCTTATAGTCATTTGTTTTTGACCTACCACCTAGTATTAAAATTACTTTATCTTTTAATGATCTAACAGCTGAGATTGTAGAATCTATATTGGTAGATTTAGAGTCATTTATCCAGATGAGATTTTCAGATTTGTAAAAATTCTCCATTCTATGCTCAATACTTTTGAAGTTTTTTATAATATTAATTGATTTTTCGATATTTAGATTTAAAGAATCTATGACAGCTAATGCTGCACATATGTTAATAAGATTATGATTACCAATAAGAAGAATATCTTTTTCACTAATTAATTTTTTTTGGTTTTTATAAATATAGCTTACACCATTTTCAGTACCTACTAAGAATCCACTATTATTATTTTCTTTCTTAACACCAAATGAATATTTATATATTAATTCTTCTTTTCTTATATTTTCGTCTGATAAATTTACTATAATATTACAGGAGTTTTTAAATATCTTGTGCTTAATATTTGCATAATTTTCAAAAGTTTTATGTCTATCCAAGTGATCGGGAGTTATGTTCGTAATTAAAGATGATCTACTAACTATTTCCTTTGTCATTTCTAGCTGAAAACTTGATAATTCTAAAATATTGTACTCATAATTATTTTCTAACAATTCTAGGGCAGGTAGTCCAATATTACCTCCTGCTTTTGCATTCTTACCTAGGCCCTTTAGTATGTATTCTATTATTAGTGTTACTGTAGTTTTTCCATTTGAACCTGTTATACATATCACATTATTTCTTTTTTTTTCATTAAATATATCTATATCTGTTTGTATATTTTTTCCTTTACGTTTTATTTCACTTAGAAGATAGCTACTAAGATTTATTCCAGGACTAATTATAAAATTATCATGATTTTCAACATAAGATTCTTTGAATTCACCTAAAATTATATTTTTTTCATTTATATATTTTTTTATTTCTTTCGTAATTTTAAGCTTTGATCTAGTGTCATAACATAGAAATTCTTTATCATTTTTTTTCAAATATTTGGCAACTGAAAGACCTGTTTTTCCAAGTCCTATTATTGCTATTGGTAAATTACTATTTATCATAGGTTTATTAGTTTTATCTTAATTTTAATGTAGCTAAACCAATCAAAATAAGTATAAAACTTATAATCCAAAATCTAACAACAACTTTTGGTTCCGCCCATCCTTTTTGCTCAAAATGATGATGAAATGGCGCCATTAAAAAAACTCTTTTCTTCCTATATTTAAACGATAAAACTTGAATTATTACTGATAATGCCTCTAATACAAATATTCCACCCATGATGATTAAAACTACTTCTTGCCTTACTATCACGGCTATTAGGCCAATTGCTGCGCCAAGTGCCAATGCTCCTACATCACCCATAAAAACTTGCGCAGGATAGGTATTAAACCACAGAAATCCTAATCCAGAACCAACTATAGCACCTATAAAAATAGTTATTTCACTAGAATCTTTTATATATGGAATCAAAAGATATTCTGAAAAATTTATGTTTCCACTTAGGTACGCAAATATTCCAAATGCACCACTTACCAATACTATTGGCATAATTGCAAGACCATCTAAGCCATCAGTCAAGTTAACAGCATTACTAGTTGCTACAATAACTAATATTGTTAGAGGAATAAAATATAAGCCCAAGTCAAAAATTATATGCTTAAAAAATGGTATTATAAATTGTTGCTCCTGTTGTGTTTCAATATTATTGAACATCATAAAAGATAAAAATCCTGCAATTATTATCTGAAAAATAAATTTTGCCCTAGCAGACATTCCATTTTTATTACCTTTTAATTTTTTATAATCATCAAAAAAACCAATTACTCCAAAAGATAAAGTTATAAAGATTAAATATAAAATATATTTATTTTCTAAATTTGCCCATAATAATGTAGTTATTGTCAGCGAAGATAAAATCAATAAACCACCCATAGTTGGTGTACCTGACTTATTGAAATGAGAACTTGGACCGTCGTCTCTAATCACTTCTGACAAATTATTAATTGAAAACTTATTGATAATGTATGGACCAAGTAACAATGATATTAAAAGAGCAGTAATTATACTTAATATCGCTCTTAAAGTTATATATTCAAAGACCAAAAAATTGGAATTATAACTACTTAGAAAATCTAATAAATATAAGAACATTATTAATAACTCCTAGTTTTCAAGAATTCTACATACTCTTCTAATTTTGATGATCTGGAGCCCTTAATAAGAATACATGTTGAAGACTCTAGATTATTATTTAAGTATGATTTTAAGCTTTCAGCATTTTTAAAATGAAAACCATTTAAACCAAATACATCTGATGCAAATTTACTATTTTTTCCAATGCTCAAAAATTTATTAATACCCATATCTTTAGCATATTTTCCAATACCAGAATGAAACTGCTCAGCTTTCTCTCCTAACTCTACCATATCACCCATTAAAACCAATTTTTTTTGATCTACTGTTGATAAAAAATTTATTGCAGCTTCAAATGAACTTGGATTGGCATTATAGGAATCATCTATTATATTAATATCGCTTTTTAGTTTGATTAATTTTAGCCTCGATGTTACAGCCGAAAATGTCTCTAATTTTTTTTTAATATCTTCTATATTAATTCCTAAAGAAATTGCTATGGAGGCTGCGCAAGCAGCATTTAAGAAATTATGATCACCGTTAAGATTTAATTTCAAAGATTCATTAATATTTTCATATTCTATTGTAAACAAATTTTTTTTAGTTTTTTTTATTGTTAAAAAACTTGTTTTAAAAAATAAGTTTCTAATTATTTTTTTAATTTTATTATAGTAATTAGTTGAATAGCCATAATAAATTTTATTTATTTTTTTGGTAATATTCTTAAATTTATCTTGGTTGTTAATTACAGCATATCCATCATCTTTTAAATGCTCAAATAAACTAAATTTTTCTTTAGCTGTATTACTTAAATTCTTGAAACCTTCGATATGCGCATAACCAATATTTGTTACAGCTGCGACGTCTGGCTGTATAATTTCTGAAAGAGGCTCAATTTCACCTAAATTATTTGAACCAACTTCAACTATTACGAAGTCTTCATTTTGATTTATAGATAAAAGTGTTAGTGGAACGCCAATATGGTTATTTAAGTTTCCTTTTGTATAACTTATTTTGTAATCTGATAATATGTGAGCCACCATCTCCTTAACGGTAGTTTTGCCATTAGAGCCAGTTATTGCAATAAATTTTGCTTTACTCTTATTGCGAATAAATTTACTAGTTTTCTTTAAAGCATCAAGTGTATCAGTTACTTTAATATAAGACTTTTCGCTTAAGTTAATATCGTCAATATTTCTTGACGATACAATACATGAAGATTTTTTTATACAATCTTTAATGAAATTATGTCCATCATAGTTCTTACCTTTTATACATACAAAAACTTCTCCGGGTAATATTGTTCTTGAATCTATAGAAAAGCCCGATACCAATTTATCTTTTCCATGTAAATCTCCACCTATATAATTTGCTATTTCTGATAATAAATACATATTTAATTTTTTATTTATTTAATATTTTTAAAATTTCTATGCTATCTTTATGTTTAATTTTTTTATTTTTTATATCCTGATAATCCTCATGTCCTTTTCCCAATATTAAAGCAATTTTTTCTGAATTATTTTTATTTAAACATTTTCTAATTGCCAAACTTCTTTTTAAAATAATTTCAAAGTTTTTTTCTGGTGGTATCCCAAGAATAATATCATTAGCAATTCTAACAGGGTCTTCATTTCTTGGATTATCACTTGTTATTATAACTTCATCTGAAAATTTGCTTACAATTTTACCCATAATTTTTCTTTTTTTTGTATCTCTATCACCACCACAACCAAAAACTGTTATGATTTCTTTATCTGGATAATGTTTTTTTATTGATTTTAATAATTTTTTAATTGCTTCTGGTGTATGTGCAAAGTCTATAAAAACTGTTGGAAATTTCTTTTTATAAAATTTATTCATTCTTCCTTCAACTGGCTTAAGTCTTGATAAATTATTTATACACGTATTATATTCTAATTTATTCTTCACTAAAGAAGCTATTGCTAATAAAATATTTTCTATTGTAAATTCTCCATATAATTTTAATTTAACCTCTCTACTTCCATATTTTGAATTTATTGTAAATTTTATTCCATCCTTACAATACTTTATATTAGTAGAATAATAATTAGCTTTTTTATTTATCAATGATACTGTTTTAATATTTTTTTCATTTTTAAAATGTTTATATATTTTTTTACCATAGTAATTATCAATACATATAACCTTTCGTTTACTTTTGTATTTCGTGAATAACATTAATTTTGTATCATAATAATCTTTCATGGTTTTATGATAATCCAAATGATCATGAGTAAGATTTGAAAATACCACTGTATCAAATTTTAAGCCTTGAATTCTATTTTGCTTTATTCCATGCGATGAGACTTCCATTACTAAATTAGTGGTATTTTTTTTAGCAAATAATGATATATTTCGATTTATGTCAATAATATTTGGTGTGGTTAATTTTTTTTCTATAAGATACGGATAAATGCCGTTACCCAATGTTCCAATTATTCCGCATTTTTCATTTCTAAATTTCATTAATTGCGCAATATAATTTGCTATTGTGCTTTTTCCATTTGTTCCTGTAATACCTACTATTTTTATCTTTTTATCGTCTATATTATAAAATTTTTTTGCTGTTATCGACATTAATTTGTTTATATCATTTGTTTTATAAAATTGACATTGATCTTTATACTTTTCTATATTAAATATTAGTTCGCCACTATAAATAATTAGTTTTGCCCCATTATTTATTGCATCCTGTATATATTTTTTATGAAATTTTTTTTTATTTTTATAAAAAAATATGTAATTTTTTTTTATTTCTTTACTATTCTCGCTTATTCCCAGTATATTAATATATTTGTCTTTTATCTCTCGACTATTAATAAGATATTTTAGTTTCATTAATTTTTTTATTCTTCGTTCACTGTTCCACTTACCCACTCTGCGGCTGCAGAAATATCTCTCCCTACTCCGTCTACTGTGTTACAGCCTATTAGCAATGTAAACCCTATAAATATTATTCCGTAATACATTATATTTTTCATTTTTACTCCTGTTTTATTAGTCGAATTGTTTTCTTAAAAAAGCTGGTATATCTAAATAATCTAGATCTAGCTCACCATTACTATCTTTTTTGTATTCAATTTTACTCTCTGTTCTTTTAGCTTTATCTTTTTTCTTCTCTATTCCTTCCATAGACAAATATGCACCTTGCTTATCATAACTTGGTAAAATTTCTTCCTTTTCATTTATAGACTCTTCATTTCCCTGTAAATTACATAACGGTATATCTGCATAATTTTCTAAAATTTCTATTTCTTCTTTTTCATTATTTGCTATTGATGTTTCGGCTTCTTTCTTTATTAAATTATCATCTAAGATAATATCAACTTTACCCTCTGCAGTTTTTTCAACTCTATTCTGAGAATTATTCATACCAGTTGCTACTACTGTTACTTTAATTTTATCTTCTAGTGATTCATCAACTGTTGTTCCAACTATTACATCAGCTTCATCTTCATCCACCAAACTTCCTATGTGTTCACCTATAGCCTCAAATTCTCCAGTTGTTAAACTACCGTTTGATGTAATGTTAATTAATAGACCCTTAGCATCTTTTACGTCTACATCTTCTAGTAGTGGACTTGCAATTGCTTGTAGTATTGCATCTTCTGCTCTATCTTGACCTTCTCCTATACCACTGCCCATCATTGTTGAGCCAGCATTAGACATTACACTCTTAACATCAGCAAAATCTAAATTTATATCTCCAGGTTTTGTAATTAATTCTGCTATACCTCCTACTGCCCTTTCTAGAATTGCATTTGATTGATTCTTAGATTCTGATAACGGCATATCTTTATCTGCACACAACTTATCATTGGGTATTATTATCAATGAATCAACTTTACTTCTTAACTCTTCGATTCCAATTTCTGCATTCTTCATTCTCTTTTTCTTTTCGTATTTCCAAGGTTTTGTGACTACAGCAACAGTTAAGATTCCTAATTCTTTTGCTAATTCAGCAATTACAGGAGATGCTCCTGTTCCTGTTCCACCTCCCATACCTGCTGTGATAAATAACATATCGCAATTTTCAATTGCTTCTTTCAACTTATCCCTGTCTTCAATCGCAGCCTGTCTGCCAATCTCTGGATTTGCCCCAGCCCCTAAACCTCTTGTAATATTTTGCCCAATATTACATTTTCTATTCTCGCTTACAGGATTATTTCTTAGATCTTGGGAGTCTGTATTAACACATATAAAATCAACACCGCTTACTTTATTTTTAATCATATATTCGATGGCATTATTCCCACAACCACCAACACCAACAACTTTAATATCAGCTTGCTGCTCTTTAGTATCAATTAATTCAAAAGACATATGGAACCTCCGGGGTTTTTAAAGTGTAGTTATCTAGATTTTCGAACATTGTTGAAACTTGTTTTTGATAGTCCATTTTTTTATCTGGACTAATATTTAAAATTCTTAATGAGTCAGCTGCTACTTTTCTGAATACAGGAGCTGATATATGGCCACCAAAAAATTCGTTTGGTTTGGTTTTTGGTTCATCTATTACAACAACAATAACTAGTTTTGGCTCTATGATAGGTATTATTCCTGCAAATAAGGAAGTGTGTTCTTTTTTATTATATTTTTTTTGTTTTCCACCCATATATTTCTCAGCAGTACCTGTTTTACCTCCAACACTGTAACCTTTTACGGAAGCTCTTTTTCCACTTCCTTCTTCTACAACTTTTTCAAGTACATATTTTACTTTTGAGAAACTCTTTTCATATTTTTGTTTTTTGTCTTTTCGTATACTTTGTTTTTTTATAATTCTTGGATTTATTACGATACCTTCATTTGCAATTATGCTATAAGCTTTTGCTAACTGTAGAGGAGAAACTTTTAAAGCGTACCCAATAGAATGAGATATTTCATCAGTTGCATGCCAATAACTGTGGTGATCAAGCTTGCCCCCTGACTCTGAAGGAAAGTTTATATTTATCTTTTCTCCAAATCCTACGTACTCTAATAAATCATGATATATTTCTTTATCAAACTCTTGAGAGATTAAGATACTACCAATATTACTTGATTTAATTAGTACATCTTCATAATTTACTATCCCATTATTTTTTGTATCCTTATATTTTTTTCTACCAAATTTTTTATACCCCGGATTAGTATCAAACATATCTTTTAAATCTAGCTTTCCTGAATGTAATGCTGCTGCAATTAAAAATGGTTTTATTGTTGACGCTGGCTCTATAGAATCCATAATTGCTCTATTTCTTTCTTTTTCTGTTGTATATGAATTTTTATCATTCGGGTCAAATGATGGATAACTAGCTAAAGCTAATATGTCTCCATTTGTGGTATCAAGTATTACAACTGACCCTGATTTTGCGTTTACTAATTCAGCTTGTTTTTTTATTTCTCTATAAGCAACATATTGCAGGCGTTTATCAATAGTTAACTTTAATTCATCACCATCTTTTGGTGCAATAATAAGACTGATATGATCTACAATTTTACCGTTCCTGTCTTTTCTAACTATTTTTTTTCCATTTTGTTCTTTAAGATGTTTCTCAAATGATGCCTCATAACCAATTTTACCAATATGTTCTTTGTTTGTGTTTCCAATCAAATTTCCTGTTGATTCACCCTCGGGATAAAATCTCAGGAATTCTTTCTCATAACCTATTCCCTTTAGGTTAAGTTCTGATATTTTCTTAACTGTACTGGGCAACAAGTGTCTGCCAATGTAGATAAATTTTTTCTTTTCTTTATTTTTAAGATCACGAACGAAATGTGAATATTTTTTATTTAATATAATGCATAATTTTTTTAAACTTTCTTCTGTATTTTCCTCAAAAAATATTTTTGTACTTTTTACACCTAAAGTATCAGTTAACATACTTTCTGCTAAAATAGATCCATTCCTATCTACTATTGTTCCTCTTGTTGCCTGAATAATATCTGACTTAATCTCTCTTTTTTCAATTTCACTCTTATATACTTGAGTCTCTATATACAACAAATCTAGACTTCTTATCATAATTATAGAGATTACAAAAATTACAAGAAATAATATGTAATCTGACCTTTTTAAATTTTTAAAATAACTAATCATTTATATTTATTAATACCTTTTTTTTTGGCAAAGACATGTTTAATGAAGTTTGCGCTTCTTTTTCTATTCTGCTTAGTGATGCGTATCTTCCTTGGTCAATTCTTGCTTTTCTCCATATATTTTTTAAATCAGACTTTTTTTTTGAATAAATTTGTAAATCTCTAAACTGCGATCTTGTTAGGTGTTCTATCCATACAATTCCAAAAGATAATGTTATATTTGAAATTATTAAAAAATTAATAGTGTATATTTTTATATTACTCATATTTTTTCTGCCACTCTTATTTTTGCACTTCTAGATCTTATATTTTCATCTATCTCATTATCAGAAGCTTTTAATGGAACTTTAATTTTTTTAAGATTTAAATTTTGACTAAGATTTGTGATTGGTAACTTACTGATTACTTCTTTTCCTAATGAATGTTTATTGATGAAATTTTTTACAATTCTATCTTCTAAGGAATGAAAGCTTATTACGACTAATCGTCCACCTATTTCTATTATTTGCAGACAATCATCAAGTATTTTTTCTAGTTCTTGTAGCTCTTTATTTATATATATTCTTATTGCCTGAAAGCTTCTAGTAGCTGGATTTATTTTACTTGATATACTTTTTGGATAGCATTCACTTATAACTTTTGATAAATCAATTGTTGTCTGCAGGCTATCTTTCTCTATTGATTTTTTTATTGCTCTTGCAATTCTATATGAGTATTTTTCCTCACCATAAATTTTTAAAACTCTACTTATATCTTTTAAATCAGCTTCTTTAAGCCACAATAGCGCTGTCATCTTACTTGATGTATCCATCCTCATATCCAAAGGACCTTCTTTCATAAAACTAAATCCCCTTTCAGGATTATCTAGTTGAGGCGAGGATACCCCTAAATCCAAAAGAATTCCGTTTACTTTATTTTTTCCATTATGTTTCTCAACAATATTTACAATATTACTAAAATTATTTTTTTCAAAAATAAATCTGCTGTCGTCATTAAAATTTTCTTTTGCAAAATCTTCTGCTTCGTTATCTTTATCTATAGCGATAAGCTTACCGTTCTTACCAATCCTTTCTAAGATATTTTTTGAATGCCCACCTCTGCCAAAAGTGCAATCTACGTAAGTTCCATCTTTAATAATATTTAAATTATTTATTGATGTTTCTAGCATTACTGGGTTGTGTGAAAAACTCATATTGATACCTAAAGTTTTAGCTCACTAAGAGCATTATTATTTGAGTCATCATTTGTTTGGCTTACTAGCCAAGATTTCATATTTTTATTCCATATATTTTCTGACCATAATTCAAATTTGCTTCCTTGGCCAAGTAAAACTATTTTCTTTTGAATTCCTGCATAATCTCTTAAAGGCGTTGGTATTAAAAATCTTCCTTGAGAATCAATTTCTGATTCTGTTGCATAACCAATTAATAATCTTTGAATGAATCTTGCTTCTTTATTGTAAGAAGGAAGGTTTGAAAGCTTTTTTTCAATAGTTGCCCAATTACTTTGCGTATAAATTAACAGACATTTATCTTTATCAGCAGTTATGACTAATTTTGATTTATTTTTTAATGAAAAATCTGCTCTATACCTTTGCGGCATTGAAGCTCTTCCTTTAACATCTATACTTAAGTTACTAATACCTTTAAACATTATTTGTGTTTCCCCACAATTACCCACTTTTAGCCACAATAATGCAACATTAAAAAATTTTGTCAAGAATTTTCTATATTAGTCAATGACTTACAATAATTTATTAAAAATGAAAGTGTTGTTTAAATCATAGGTATATAAGTTTTACTTCAGAAACAACATTAAGTTCTTGTATTATTATATTTTAAGAAATATGTGAGCCGACCTATAAGCTGGGTTCTGTTGAATGTAATCATTAATCTTGTATGTTTGTCGCCAAACACATCTAGCAGCCTACCCAAAAGCAGCACGAGTAGCACTTTAGCTTTTCTATTTGGCCTTGCTCCGAGTGGGGTTTGCCTTGCCAACAACATTACTATTGCTGCGGTGAGCTCTTACCTCGCCATTTCACCCTTACAATTTACATTGCGGTTTATTTTCTGCTGCACTTGCCGTAAGTTCGCACTTCCCAGGAGTTACCTGGCACTCTACTCTATGGAGCCCAGACTTTCCTCTTTATAAATAAAGCGATTACACAGTCGACTCAACATAATTAGATATTAAATATTATTTTTTTGCAAGATTCATATATTTTTTATATATAACGTTTTTTTTAACCTCAAAGTGCTTGCAGGCTACTTTTACTGAAACATTATATGAAATATTATTTTCTAGTAGCAGTTTTATAAAGTCTTCTATTTCACTGTCAGGTACTCTATTTTCTATAACCTCGATCTTAGGAATAATAAATACAAACTCTCCTTTTAATTTTTCATTTTTATTAAAATTATAATACTCTATCCAATTATTAATTGAGCATATATTTATATCTTCATAAATTTTAGTAATTTCTCTAGCTATTATTAATTCTTTTTTTCCATCATATATAACTTTTAATTCCTCGAGGGTACTTAAAACTCTATTTGGCGACTCAAAAAAAATTAATGAGTAATTATTATTATTATTTTTTTTTAAAATATTTACTTTTTGTGATATTTTTTTTGGCAAAAAACCAATAAATTTAAAATCATTAGAAGCCTGACCACTAGCACTAATTGCAGATATTACTGATGATGCTCCAGGCACTGGCGAAACCATAATATTTTTCTTATGTGCTTCTGAGATTAGAATATCTCCAGGGTCTGATATTGAAGGGGTTCCTGCATCTGATATAAGCGCAATACTTTCTCCTTTAATAAGTAAATCTATTAAATATTCACTCCTCTCATTCTCATTATATTTATGGTAGCTAATTTGCTTTGTCTTTATACCGTAGAAATTTAGTATTTTTTTACTATGACGGGTATCTTCTGTTGCTATCAAATAAACCTTGGATAATATATCTACCGCCCTATAGGTAATATCATTTATATTGCCAATTGGAGTCGCAACAACATATAATGTACCGTAATTACTACGCTTTTTTTTATCAAAATTATGCAAAACGCTAAACCTTTAAATAGAAATTACTTTTCCAAATATATTGTAATTGGTACATTTAGTATATTGCTTTATGGCTGCAATTCAAACTATATCAAAATTATAACAGAAGATGACTACGACAAAAAAGAGAATGTTGAATCATCAGAAAGTAATTCGCAAATAAATATAGATGAGCTACTTTTAGAAAAAGAATCGATAGTATTAACTAATTCAAATACTATAAAGAAAATAGCTGTTCTACTTCCAATGACAGGTAAATATTCTAAAATAGGTAAATCTATATACAATGGCATTGAAATAGAATTAAACATAATTCCAGATGAAAGAAAACCAAAAATTATTATTTATGATACTGGGGATGACGATTTAAATCTTAAAAATATTTATTCGCAAATGCTTATTAATAATATCGATTTTGTTATTGGACCTTTACAGAAATCTTTAATTAATAAGATTACACGCTATGGTCAAGATTCACTACCAATACTATCACTCAACTATTCTGATAAAATTAGTGAAAAATTAAATTCTGTTTATCAATTCGGATTACTTCCAGAAGATGAAGCAATATGTATAGCAGAAAAAGCTATCATTGATGGCAATAGTAATGCATCACTATTATTCCCAGATAATAAATGGGGTAAAAGAATTGCTAATTCATTTTCTTTTAGATTTGAAGAACTTGGTGGAACAATAATTGATGTCATTGCCTATGAAGAAGATAATAAAAAAATTAATAATTCAATAAAAAGTTTGTTAAAAATTGAAAAAAGCATTGAGAGAAAAAATAAAATACAAAATATTTTAAATATTAAATTGCAATACAGGCCATATATAATAAACAATTTGGATATGGTATTTTCAGTGGGGACAGCAAAAGAAATGCGAGCTATCAAGCCTCAATTTAATTTTAATTATGCTGAAGATCTTCCTTTTTACTCTACCTCGCATATATATAATGGCGTAAATAATAAAGAAATAAATGAAGATTTAAATGATATTAAGTTTTGTGATATCCCATGGCTATATAATAATAATAATTTAGTAGAAAAAAATATTTTTCTAGAAAGTTCAGAAAAAAAAGATTTACTAAGATTTGTTGCTTTAGGAATGGATTCAATAAAAATTATACGTAATATAAATGATCTAAAATTATTTAAAAATAAGTATTTATCTGGAAGTAGTGGCTATCTTCAACTAGATGAGTTTAATAAAATAAGAAGAGATTTAATTATTATTAAATTTAAAAATGGCATTGCTAAAAAAGTTTCTTTTTAATTTATGCTAAATAAAAAACACATAAAATACTTTAATAAAATACTTCCCAAAGACTTTGTTTTTAGTGAGCCAGGAGATTGTTGGGCATATGGTTATGATAATAGTAAAATGCATGTTATGCCCGAGTGCGTTCTATTTGCTAACCATAAAAGTCAAATTAAAAATATTGTAAAATACTGTTTTGAAAATAATATTCCTATAACAACTCGAGGAAGAGGTACTGGAAATACTGGCGGTTCTGTTCCTATTGAAAACTCTATTGTTTTATCACTCGAGAAAATGAATAAAATTATAAAAATAGATACTAGTAATAGACTTTCAATTGTTGAGCCGGGTGTTATAAATACTGTCTTACAGGAAAATTTAAAAAAGCAAAATTTTTTTTGGGGCCCCGACCCATCTAGCCAAGATTACTCTACTATTGGTGGCAATATAGCAAATAATTCAGCGGGCCCTAGAGCTATTAAATATGGAACACCTAGAGACAATATACTTGGTCTTGAGTTTATATCCGGTAAGGGAGAAATTCATAAAACTGGCGTAAAAACATCAAAAGGAGTCGTTGGGCTTGACTTAACAAGATTATTTACTGGCTCAGAGGGTGTTCTTGGAATTTTAACAGAAGCAACACTAAAAATTTTACCACTAAATAATTCTGTAAAAACAATAGAGATTACATTCGAACGTGTAGAAAATGCATCTGAGACGATTATAAGTTTAATGACGCAACCAATAACACCGTACAAACTTGAATTTGTAGATAATGAGTCTATTAAGTTAATAAATACTATTAAAAAAAATCATTACGAAGAAAATTGTAACTCAGCAATACTTTTAGAGATTGATGGTGAGGAAGAGTATATAGATACAATGCTTGAAAATATAATTAAAGTGATAAAAAAAAATAAATATAAAGAAATTACTGTTGCAAACTGCAATTTGGATATAGAAAATTTATGGTCTGCTAGAAAATCTTTATCTCCTGCTTTAAGAGAAATAGGTGGTTACAAAATTAATGAAGACATAGTTGTTCCAATTTCTAATTTAACAATTTTATTAAAAAATTTAAACAAGATTTCAGAAAAATATTCTATAAAAATAGTTAATTTTGGGCATGCCGGTAATGGCAATATTCATGTAAATCTTTTGTTTAAATCTGATAAAGAAAAAAAATCTGATAATTCAAAGAAATGTCTTAAAGAGATATTTGACTTAGTATTAAGTCTTGATGGAACATTATCTGGAGAACACGGAATTGGAATTATTAAAAAAGAATTTATTAATAAAGAAATTGATAAAGGTACTTTATCGCTCATGAATGATATAAAAAAGCAGTTCGACCCAAAAAATATACTAAATCCAAACAAATCTATTTAATATATACTTCTCATTTCTTCTTCTTGCTCCGACAAATTTTCTACAAAAGAAGTTCTCTCAAATAATTTTTCTGCATATTTTAGTATTGGTTTTGCGCTTTTTGGTAACTCAATACCATATTCTGGAAGTCTCCATAGTATAGGAGCCATGCTACAATCTATAATGCTGAAATCATCACTTAGAAAAAAATTTTTTCCCTGAATAAAATCTAAAGACAACATTAAATTTTCTTTTAACTTAATTTTTGCTGTACTAGATTTTTTTTCTCCGCTAGATTTTATGTCATCTAGTAATCCATATAAGTCTTTTTCTATATAATGTAGAACCATTCTTGTCTTTGCTCTTATTACTGGGTCAACTGGCATCAATGGTGGGTGAGGAAATCTTTCATCTAAATATTCCATAATTACTCTAGATTCATATAAAACCAGATTTCTATCTACAAAAGTTGGGGTTGTGTTATTTGGATTTAATGCTATTAAATCTTCATTATTTTGACCTGATATTATATCCTCAACATTAAAGATTAAATCTTTCTCACCTAGTACTATTCTAACTCTATGAGACTGAGCACTATTTGGATCTGAATATAAAGTCATGGTATGCATAATTTTTACCTATTGGTTAATGTACATCTTTCCAAAATTCTTTCTTCGTATAGTACGCTATAATAGTAAATATAAATATAAACATTAATACCCAGAACCCCATTGAATATCTTCTCAATTTGGCAGGCTCAGAAACATAAACTAAAAAATTTGTAATATCGTTTGTTAATTGCTTATACTCTAAATCATTGTGGGTTCCTTTAGATATTTTAATAAAACCAACTGGATTATTTTTATCATCTAATTCAAGTTTCTGCCCCCCTTGAAGCCCTGCTAATATATTTGGCATTGAGGTATTTGGTAAAGCTATATTATTAAACCCGGTTGGGCTGCTATCATCCTCATAGTAAGTATTTAGCTTTGAATATATATAATCTGGTCCTTTTGATCTAGCTGTTAAACTTAAATCTGGTGGAATAGCATTAAACCATAATATGGCATCAGACTCTGACATAGGTATTGTCATTGTTTCACCAATTTTTTTATTAGAAAAAAGTAAATTTTGTGAAAAAACTACCTCTTCAATATTTAAATCTTCAGCTAAAGTGCTCATTCTCATATATTTCAAAGAATGACAACCACTACAGTAGTTTACAAAATACTTTGCTCCTCTTTGAAGGGATGCTTTATTATTTATACTGTTCATAGCTTTATATTTTTCAGCTAGTTCACTTTTTTGACTTGCTGCATAAGACACACTATTTACAATTACTAAAAATAAAAGTATAAAAATATTTTTTTTAATCATCCGGTTATCCTATCGGGAACTTGTTTCTCTTTATTTAAATTTGAAAATAAAGGAGTTAAAGTCATAAACATGATAAATATACATACTGATGCTAGACCAATTAATACAGAAATATAATTATCACTGGTGATTCTTGCAACATCATATATAGCAATTAAAAATACTATAGCTCCTGTGAAAATGTAGCTGTATAAATTGCCTCTGGCTGAACTGTAAAAATAAAGAAGTGCAAAAAATATAAAATACATTTCACTAAATCTAAGAGCTAGTGCGCTATACAATGGAGTTGGAGCTTTAACTCCTAAATAACCCAGAATTAGAAAACCAATTACAAATACAAAAAGATTGATTCTAAATAACATACTTCTATATCTTATAGATTTAATTGGATTGCTATCTATCCATGGCATAAAGAATAAGACCACAATAGACATTGCCATTGCTAAAGCCCCATATGCAGGATCAGGTATGGCTCTTAAGATCGAATAAAATGGAGTAAAATACCAAACCGGAGCTATGTGATCTGGGGTTACTAGTGGGTTAGCTGGTATGAAATTAGCATGCTCTAGGAAATAACCGCCCATTTCTGGTATAAAAAATACTGTAAGTGCGAACAAGAATAGGAAAACACCTATTCCTACAAAATCTTTAACTGTGTAGTAGGGATGAAATGGAATGCCGTCTAATGGTACACCATTTTCATCTTTATGTTTTTTTATTTCTACACCGTCTGGATTATTTGAACCGACAGTATGTAGTGCTGCTAAATGAAGTATAACTAATAGTAAAATTACCATGGGTACTGCAACAATATGTAATGCAAAGAATCTAGTTAAAGTTGGGTCTGATATTGCAAAATCACCTCTTATCCATATACCAAGCTCTTGTCCGATAAAAGGAATAGTTGTAAATAAGTTTATAATTACTTGAGCTCCCCAGTAAGACATTTGACCCCAAGGAAGCAAATATCCCATAAATGCTTCTGCCATCAAAGCTAAATAAATAAATACACCGAATAACCAGATTAATTCTCTAGGTTTTTTAAAAGACCCGTACATTAGAGCTCTAAACATATGAAGATATACAACGACAAAAAAAGCTGATGCTCCCGTTGAATGCATGTATCTTATAAGCCATCCTAGGTTCACATCTCTCATAATAAATTCTACAGAATCAAAAGCGAGCTTAGCATCTGGCTTATAATGCATTGCTAAAAATATTCCTGTAAATATTTGTAAGAACAGAATTAAAAAAGCAAGAGAACCAAAAAAATACCAAAAATTAAAGTTTTTTGGTGTGTAATAATGTGTTAGATGATTTCTAACAAAGCTTAAAATTGGTAGCCTTTCGTCTACCCAACCTATAACTCCAGATGGAGAACTCTTATCATCGATCTTTCCACTAATTTCACTCATTTTTAACCTTTACTTTCGTTATCACTTTGTGGCAATTCACCAACAATTATAGTATTTTCGTCTTCAAATCTATAAGGAGGCACCTTCAAATTAGCGCCTGCTGGACTTCCATTTGCTACTTTTCCTGCTAAATCAAAGTTAGAGCCGTGACATGCGCAGAAAAATTTGTTTTCGTCAGACTTAAAAGCTGGATTACATCCAAGATGAGTACAAACTCCCTCCAAAACTAATATTTCAGGCTTTAACGATCTAAACTTATTTTTTGCAAAATCAGGCTGCTGCTCTGTATTTTCTGACATAGGATCTTTATGCTGCCCTTCATTAGTATTTATACTATCAAGCATATTTTTTGTTCTCTTAACAACCCATATTGGCTTTTTTCTCCATATCAAATCAATTTTTTCGCCATCTTTCAATCTACTAATATCAACTTTGACAGGTGCGCCAGCTGCCCTTGATTTTGCGCTTGGTGCCATTGATGATAAAAAAGGCCAAAGAGTAGCTGCAGCACCAGTTCCACCAACTAGTGACAAGCTACCTGTTAAAAATTTTCTTCTACTATTATCGGGACTGTCGCTAGACATTGATAAACTTCCTTTTCATGATTCTTAATATTTATAACTTGCGCCATTCTAGCATAATGTATGGTTTTTTTGTGCGAAAAATCTTTAATTTATTGAATTTTTCAAGGATTGTATAAATAAATTATTCTCTTTTTCTGATCCGACAGTAACTCTCAGATAATTTTCTAGCCCTGGAGTATTTGCCATATTTTTTATCAATATTTTTTTAGATATAAGGCTTTTAAAAACATTATCAGCTGTTCCAGATAGGACTTTAAATAGTATAAAATTTGTTTTACTTTTATAAACTTTTATCTTATCAATACCTTCCATTTTTGAGATTAATAATTCTCTAAGTTTAATAATATCATTAGTCTGATTTTCCAAATAATTACTATTCTCAAGTGAGAATTCGCTAATTTTTTGGGACAAAGTATTAATGTTAAAAGGAAGTCTAAGTTTATTAATATTTTTTATTATATAATCTTCTCCTATTAAATAGCCCACCCTAATTCCAGCAAGTCCAATCTTAGAAACAGTCTTCATTATTAATAAATTATCATAATTATCCATTTTTCCAATAAATGATTCTCCAGAAAAAGAACCATATGCTTCGTCAATAACGACGACTCCATTTGCTTTTTTTATTATTAGATCAATATCATTTTTATCCCATAAATTTCCAGTTGGATTGTTTGGGAAAGCAAGAAATATAATAGCAGGGTCAAATTCTTCTATTTTTTTTAGCATTAACTCTAAATCTAGTGAAAAATCTTCTTGCAATGAAACTTCTTCGAACTGAAGATCTAAGACTTGAGATATTTTTTTATACATACTAAAGGATGGCGCAGGACAAAGAACTACATTTTCTTTTTTAAGAAATGCTAGGCAAATAAGCTGTATTAACTCATCTGAACCATTACCAATTATTAGATCATATTTATTATCTAACTTATATTTACTATGCAATTTATTTTTTAAACTTTGACAATCAGCATCAGGATATCTGTTTAAACTTACTGACCCAGAAGACAATCCTTTTATTTCAAATTTTATATTTAAATCATAAGGATTTTCCATTGCATCTAGTTTAACCATATTTTTTGAATCAAAAATTTTATACTCACTCAAATCGCTAATATCATTTCTAAAAAAATTCATAATTTTTTCACTCATCATCTTCTCCTTTTCTTAAGGCTGCAGACTCTTTGTGAGAAAATAACCCTTCTGCATTTGCGATAACTGTTGCATGCTTAGCTAATATTCTAGAAGATTTTTTTGAACATTTGATAATATTAGATCTTTTTTGAAAATCATAAACTCCTAAAGGTGAAGAAAACTTCGCTGTACCAACCGTAGGAAGAACATGATTTGAACCAGCACAATAGTCGCCAAAAACTTCTGGCGTATATTCTCCTAAAAATATAGCCCCAGCATTTTCAATTTTATCTAAATAATCTTCACTATTTTCAACAGACATCTGAAGGTGTTCTGGTGCTAAATCATTTGATATCTTTATAGCTTCTTCAATATTTTTTGAATTAATTAATAATCCAAAATTTTGTAATGATTCCTTTATTATGCCCTTCCTTTCTTGGTTTGGCAGTTCTTTTAAAATATGCTCTTCCACTTTTTGTAACAAATCTTTATCTGGTGAAATTAATATTGATTGTGCTAAGACGTCATGTTCTGCCTGAGAAAATAAATCAGCTACTATCCATGAAATATTTGCTTTTGAGTCAGCAATAATTAGAATCTCTGATGGGCCAGCAAAACTATCAATACCAACTTCTCCGTATAATTCTTTTTTAGCTTCCGCTACATACTGATTACCTGGACCAACTATCATATTTACTTTTGGTATTGTATTTGTGCCTATTGCTAGAGCAGCTATAGCATGCGCACCACCTATTCTAAATAATCTGTCTACTCCACCTAGGTGAGCAGCGGCTAATACTAAATTATTTACTTCGCCATTTGGTGATGGGACAACCATAATTATTTCTTTGACCCCAGCAACTTTGGCCGGCACTGCATTCATTAACACACTTGATGGATATACAGCTGAACCCCCAGGAACATATATACCAACTTTATTTATTGGAGTAATTTTCTCTCCTAATTTTATTTCTTCGCTAGTGTAATCCCAAGATTTTGATTTTTGGTGTGATGCAAATTCTTCTATTCTCTTTTTTGCATACTTTAAAGCCTCTAACTCTTCTTTACTTATTTTATCTAAAGCTTCAAGAAATTTTTCTTTTGGTATTTCTAAATCCTTAGCATTATCAATATAATAATTATCATATTTACCCGAAAATTTTATTAAAGCTTCATCTCCATTTTTTCTAACCTCAGATATTATGTCTTTTACCTTATCTTTTATACCAGAAGTATTAAATTTTCTCTGAAGAATATTATTTTTCAAATTCTCAGAAAATTTTTTGTCACTAGAACTAATTTTTTTTATACTAAGCATTACTTTTTCTTTTTTCTATTGCCTCTGACAGTATATACAAAGCTCTTTCAGTGTCTTCCCAACCAATACATGCGTCCGTCACACTTTTTCCGTAAATTAATTTATCATTATTGATATTTTGATTACCTTCAACCAAATTACTTTCAATCATTAGTCCTTTGATTCTTTTTTCACCTTTCTTTAATTGATTCGCAAGGTCTTCTACTACAACTATTTGCTTCTTATGATCTTTTAAGCTGTTTGCATGACTACAATCTACTATAATTTGTTGTGGTAATCCTGCTTTATCCAATCGGGCAGAAACGTCATCTATACTTTTTTCATCATAATTAATTTTATTACTGCCACCTCTTAAAATAGTATGGCAATATGGATTCCCACTGGTTGAGAAAATTGCAGAGTTACCTTTTGTTGTTACTGATAAAAAATGATGGGAGCCAGATGCTGCTTTTATAGCATCAAAAGTAATCTGTAAATTACCATCTGTTCCGTTTTTAAAGCCAATCGGGCATGATAAACCGGATGCTAACTCTCTATGACATTGACTTTCCGTAGTTCTAGCGCCAATTGCACCCCAACTTATTATATCCGCTATATACTGAGGGCTAATTAGGTCTAAATATTCAGTACCTGTTGGCATTTCTAAATTTACTATATCTAATAAAAGTTTTCTTCCTATTCTCACACCTTCATTAATTTTGAAACTACCGTCAAGCATAGGGTCATTTATTAAACCTTTCCAACCAATAGTTGTTCTAGGTTTTTCAAAATATACCCTCATTATTATAAATAAATTCTCAGAAACCTTTTCAGAAATTTTTTTTAATTTTTTTGCATATTCCATAGCGGCAATAGGATCATGTATTGAACAAGGTCCTATAACTACAAAAATCCTATCGTCTTTTTCATCTAATATATTCTCTATTGTTTTTCTAGAATTCAAAATAGTATTGGCTGCAGCTTCAGTGACAAAAAGTTCTTTTCTAACCTCATCTGGGGTACTAAGCTCTTGTGTTCCAATAATTCTCAGATCATCTGTTTTAAGTGTCATAATTTTTCTCTATATAATTTCTTCAAAAGAATTAATAATTTTTTCTATGGATTCTGTTTTTGTTTTCATAGACGCCTTGTTTGTTATTAACTGAGCACTAACGTCAAAAATAGAATCAATTTCTTCTAAACCATTGGCTTTTAAGGTTATTCCACTATCTACTAAATCTACAATATAATCAGCTAAGCCAAGTATTGGTGCTAATTCCATTGATCCATATAACTTAATTATATCAACCTGTTTCTTTTTTTTCATAAAATAATCAGTAGCACATTTTACATATTTTGTAGCTACTTTTATCCTCGGGCCTGGCTTACATCCAGGCAAACCAGCTAAAGTCATTCTACATTTAGATATATTTAAATCTAAAGGGATATATATATTATTTTCACCATATTCTACCAAAGTGTCCTTACCTACAATTCCAATATCTGCGGCTCCATTACCAACATAAGTTGGGACATCTGCAGCTCTAACTATAACTAATTTTAGATTACTATTATTAGTATCATATATTAATTTTCTTGAATCACTCATATTTACAATTGTTTCAATACCCATAGTTTTTAGAAGCTCCATACCCTCTTCTAAAATTCTACCTTTTGATATAGCAATAACAATATTATCTTTTAAATTCATTGTGGTAATCTCTTGATACTAGCCCCAATTTTAGTTAATTTCTCTTCGATACACTCATATCCCCTGTCTATATGATATATTCTATCTACAATAGTTTCTCCTTTAGCAACAAGGCCTGCTAAGATTAAACTAGCTGATGCTCTAAGATCTGTAGCCATTACAGGCGCTCCTGTTAATCCTTTCACACCTTTTATAATCGCAGTATTTCCATTTATTTCAATATCAGCGCCCATTCTAACTAACTCCTGAACATGCATAAACCTATTTTCAAAAACTGATTCTACGACTTTACTCTTTCCTTTCGAAATAGAATTTAAAGCTATAAATTGAGCCTGCATATCAGTTGGGAAGTCTGGGTACGGATTAGTAATAATATTAACTGCATTTAATTGAGACTTAACCTCGATATTTATACTGTCATTTTTTATTAAAATTTTTGCACCAGCTTTTCTTAACTTATTAATAATTACTTTTATCGTATCCGGTCTTGTGTGGGTTAAAGTAAGATTTCCTTTTGTTATGGCTGCTGCTACAAGAAATGTTGCTGTCTCAATTCTATCTGGTAATACATCATAATTGCATCCTGATAATTTCTTCACACCTATAATTGTTATATCCGACGTACCATCACCTTCTATCGACGCGCCCATTAATCTTAAACAATTTGCTAGATCAATAATTTCTGGTTCTTTAGCTGCATTTTTAATTACAGTTTTTCCTGAGGCTAAAGTTGCTGCCATCATTAAATTTTCAGTTCCAGTGACTGTGGCAATGGGAAGAGAAATTTTTGCTCCCTTAAGTCTCTTAGCTTTCGCAATAATATACCCATCCTCAACTTTAATATTTGCTCCCATTGCCTTTAATCCCTCAATATGCAGATTTACAGGTCTTGATCCAATAGCGCACCCTCCAGGAAGAGAAACTTTTGCTATTCCAAAATGAGCAAGTAATGGTCCAAGCACAAGTATTGAAGCTCGCATAGTTTTAACCATTTCATATGGAGCATAGAAACTTTTCATTGAAGATGAATTTATACTTACCTTCATTTTTTCATCAATTGATAATGTGGCGCCCATTTCTGTAAGTAAAGATATTGTTGTTGTAACGTCTTGTAAATGTGGAACATTACCAATGATTACCTCTTCATCACTTAATAGACTTGCAGCTAAAATTGGCAAAACTGAATTTTTTGCACCAGATATTCTAACTTCACCTTTTAAGGGTTTACCGCCAGATATTAATAATTTTTCCATTTTTTATGACTCGGATTCTAATCTGCTTATTACGAACTCAATACCTTTCTCTTCTATTTCTGGGAGAAGGCTTTTTCTTAAGCTTTTCACAAGTCTTAAACCATTAGCCACAACTTCAACAATCTTCCAATTTTCTAAAGATTTTTTCATTACATAGATAACCTGGAAAGGAGGTTTCCCTTGGCCAAGTGATAATTCAGTTTTCACTATATAAAAGCCTTTTGTCTCAGAAGTACTAATTACTTCTATCTTAGAATCTGAATATTCAACAATTGTTTTTGCATATATTCTTATTAATTGATTTTTTAAAGCCAACTTAAATCTATTTCTTAGCTCTTCTGAAGTATTCTGATAATTATTTTTACCAATAATGGTTTTAATCAAAATATCAAAATCTATTATTGGAGATAAAACACTGTCAACTCTTTTGTAAAAAGCAGCGATATCTTCTTCATATATTTTTTTATTCTTTTCTACATCGGAGAACAAGTTATTAGCTGCAGATAAAATTATATCTTCAGGAGTATCTTTGTAAGCAAAAGATGCTGAATTTCCTAATAAAATAAGCGGAAGTATAAATATTAATATTTTTTGCATTTTAGTTTTTTTCATAGTGTATTATTTCACATAATTGTGTAGTTCATCAAGAAACATCCTGTATATTTTCTTTTCCTAAGGGTTTAAAAATCATTAATAATGCAGGCAATAGTGTCAAGGAAGCCAAAAGAGCTGCCAACATTGCTAAACCTGTTAAAAGACCAAAGTATATTGTTGGTATAAAGTTTGATAGTGACAAAATTGAGAAACCAATTATTATTATTGAAGACGTGTAATACATTGCCTTACCTATACTACCGTGGCATATTTTAATAGATTCAGAATAATTTTTATTTTGTGAAAACTCTCTTTTAAACCTAATAATATAGTGAATGGTATTATCTACTGCTATACCTACACTTATTGCTGCAATAGTTATGGTCATTAAATCCAAGGGAATAGATTTTAGGCCCATAAAACCTAAAACTAAAGTTGCAGGTAGAATATTTGGGACTATTGCAAGTATTGCTAAATAAAATGATCTAAATAATATTGTAAACATAAACATTATTGATATGAAAACAAAACCTATAGTTTGTATCTGAGAAGAAAATAAGCTTTGCAGCATATTATTATAAAGAACCAACATGTTAGTTGTATTAAATCTTTCTGGCGTATACTGCATTTCTTCTGACAAAAAATTCTCAACTCTTTCAATAAACTCTTTTCTATTTAAATTTTTATCTGAGTCTATAATTCTTAAGGTTATTCTTGTCTGGGTCTCATCTTGAGATAAATAAGGATTCAATAAAACTTTTCTCACTTCTTCTGAAAGAGAACTTTTTATAGCTCCTATCTGTAGGTCAGACAAAGGCTCATCATCATTTAATCCAATTGCCAGTTTATACAATGTAGCAAGAGACAAAACTTTTCCCGTCTCTGGCTGAGAATCTAAGTAGTCATGAATTTTTACTATTTCTTTAAATTTTGGATTACTTAACCAATAACCTTTAATTTCTTCTTCATCGTCTCCTAATAATTCTGATAACTCATCAAATTCAAAATCATCATCACTATCGATTATTTCGTCATCTGGGGCTAATGGTTTATCAATAATAATGTCAAAGGGGGTTGTGCCACCTAATTTTTTATCAATCTCGAGCATCCCCTGATGTATTTCAGTATTTTCATGAAAGTAATCTATAAATCTGTTTTCAACTTTAATTTTTGAAATCCCATATACACTTATTATTAGTATTAAGAGAGCGCTAATAATTATTTTTCCATAATTTTGTATTGAAAAAATAGCAAACTTATTAGTTATATTTTTTGTAATATCATTTTTTTCAGTGATATTTTCGTTTGGCAGTATCATCAAAATTGTAGGAAAAACTATAAAAGTAATTATAAATGCTGATGATATTCCGACAGTCATCATATATCCAAAATCTATAACAGGACGTATACCGCTTACAACTAACGATATAAAAGCCACAATTGTTGTTAAGGAGGTGTAAACACAGGGAATAAACATGTAATGTATTGTTTCTGAAACAACCTCTTTTTTTTCTAAATTTATATTTTTTGAAGTAAGTTCTCTATACCTAACTGCCAAATGAATGGTCATTGACATTGTAATAATTAATAATATTGCTGCAAAATTTGACGATATGACAGTTATTCTCCAATCAATATAGCCAGCTAAACCGCTTACAAAAATAACAGAAATAATGCACCCAAACAAAGGAATAAAAACCCACCTTACACTTTTGAAAATTATAAACAGAACTAGCACTAAAAAAATAAAAACTCCAATGCCAAATTTCTTAATATCTTGCGCAATAAAATCTGTCATATCTGATGTAATCATTGGTACACCACCCAAAAACATTGAAGCATTTTTTTTATACTTTTGAATTACTTTTCTTATTTTTTTTATATTTTCTTTTTCTCTTGCAGAGTTTTTAGCACTATAATTCTTAAAACTTAATTCAAGATTATTTAATAGTTTTTTTTCATTTGATGTCAATTCTCTACTTAATTTAATTTCTCTTAAGTTGTTTCTTTTATTAAGAAGATTAAAATACTCTTCGTCTTTAGAAAAATTTACAACAATAATAGTTGTTGTAGAATCTTCGCTCATTAATAAATTTTTATATAGTGGACTAGTTAGAAACTCTTTTTCTACTAAACTTAAATCAATATTCTTAGATCTAAGTGTTCTCTGTTCTTTAGAAAGATCAGAAAATCCAACTTTTGGACTATCTAAAAGTGGGACATCTAAGATAGTTAAAACATTACTAACATCTGGAATGTTTGATTTTATATCTTTTGATATATTGTCCAGTAAAACGAGTGATTCTTTATTATATATTCCATTATTAGGCTTAAAAGTAATAACTACAAAGTCTTCGGTAGAGTATCTAGCGCTTGTGGCTCGAAAATATTTTAAAGCCTTATCATTTTCTAAGACTAGTGAATCTGCGGAGGCATCCATTTTAAAATCTTGAATACTTAAAGAAAAAAACGAAATTATCAATAACACTGAAAATAGTGATAGATACGGTCTTTTTAATATTAAATAATCGTAATAATTTATTGCTTTAGCTATAATTTTCATAAATAGGATGCTTTTAATTGCTTAAAATAATAATAATTTTATCATTATATCGCTTTTATATCAGCATTCTATAAAATTTACGAGATATAACTCATATTATCTTATATAATTAATTAATTATTTTTTTTGTAAAAAAACCATGTCTAAGATTAGTGAAAAAGATGCACTTAAGATAGCAAGAGAAGTTATAGTTTCGGAAGTTTTAGCTATAAATAATTTAAAGAAGACTTTAGGCAAGAAATTATATTCTTTTTGCAATAAAATTTTTCATTCTAAAGGTAAATTAATAATTATAGGTGTCGGTAAGTCAGGGCATATTGGTAACAAGCTGTCAGCTACATTCTCGAGTACAGGAACACCTTCTTTTTTTATTCATCCCAGTGAAGCAATGCATGGCGATATAGGCGCAATTTCAAAAGAAGATACTGTAATTTTAATTTCTAACTCTGGGTGTACTCAAGAAATTATGCATATATTACCTAATTTAAAAAAAATTGGCTGCATAATACTAAGCATATGTGGTGATAATAAATCAAAAATTTATGAAGAATCAGATGTATCCTTAATCGCAGAAGTAAAAAAAGAGGCATGCCCTCTAGGCCTAGCGCCAACTACAAGTACAACTGTCACATTAGTGCTAGGTGATATAATTGCAATTATTTTAATGAAGATGAAATCTTTTAAAGAAAAAGATTTTGGAGGGAACCATCCTGGCGGTCGCCTAGGAAAAAATCTAAATTTAAAAATTAAAGATATAATGAAAAAAGGAAAAGATATACCTATTGTAGAAGATAATAAAAAACTTAAAGATGTATTGATTGAAATGACAAAGAAAAATATGGGCTGTGTGATAGTGTCTAATAAAAATAATAAAGCTGTCGGTTTTTTTACTGACGGTGATTTAAGAAGATCTATTAAAAAGTTACTTGATATTCATGATACTTCTATTATTCAAATTATGACAAAAAAATTCCTATCGTGCAATCAAGATGATTATGCTTCTGATACTTTGGATGTTATGAAAAATAATAAAATTAACTCTTTGCCAGTCTTAGATAAAAAAAATAAAATTATTGGCGCTATAAATATGCATATCTTAATTGATTCTGGAATAAACTAAGAACGTGAACTATATTAAAAAAAATATATTCAATTTATTTATTGTCATTCTAGGTTTTGTATTAGCATTATCAATAAATAATAAAGCGGAAGATGTATTGGGCATAAATTCTAGCGATATTAAAACAATGCCGGATAATTTATTTAATAAAGTTAAATATATTGCAATGGATAATAATGGGATTCCCTTGTATACAGTTTCTAGCCCAAAGATGAAGCAATTTTATAAAAGTGAAATTATTGAGGCGGATAGTCCAAACATATTATTATTTAGAGATAATAAACCTCCAACTAAGATTGTTGCCCAATCTGGCTCAATAGCTTATAAAAGAAAAAATATAAAATTATTTGGTGACGTCAATATGTATTTTAAAGAAAAGCCTGATGAGCCTTTTTTAAAATTAAATACTGAAGAAATATATATATATCTTAACGAACAGTTAGCGGTTACTGACTCTAACGTATATATAAAAAAAAATAACTCATTTCTAAATGGTAAAGGCATGAAAAGTAGCTTACTTAAAGGTGAATTTATAATTTTTGATGAAACAAGAGGAAAGCATGTTCAATAAAATTAAAAATTTAATTTTTGCAGTCTCATTTTTGTTTTGTAATTGCGCATATGCGAACGAAACTGATAGAAATGAACCAATTTTCCTAGAGTCTGACTCTGCAAAATGGGATGAAGAGTCGCAAAAAAGTACTTATCGAGGAAATGTTGTAGTTACTCAGGGAACTATGCTTCTTACTGGAGATTTACTTATTGTGACTTCAGAGAATAATGAAATAAATCATATGATTGTTACTGGAGAAAAATCAACTTATAGACAAAAAACAAGAACAGGGAAAATAGTAAATGGAGAAGCAAAAATAATTGAATACTATATGAATCAATCTAAAATAATTTTCTTAAAAAAAGCTATTCTTACACAGTCAAACAATGTTGTTAAAAGTAATAAAATTATATATAAAACAGATAGTGAAAATATTATAGCTGGGGACAATAAAGGCGATTCAAGAGTTAAAATGACACTCGAGCCAAAAAAAAATGAATAAATTAAGTATAAAAAAAATTTCGAAATCCTATGACTCAAAAAAAATTGTTTCCAATGTTTCTATTGAAGTTAATACAGGAGAAGTTATTGGCTTGCTTGGCCCTAATGGGGCTGGTAAGACAACATGTTTTTATATGATAACAGGATTAATATCACCTGGATCAGGAAAAATTTATATAAATAAAAAAAATATAACAAACCTATCTATAGATGAAAGAGCAAACTTAGGTATTGGTTATCTTGCTCAAGAACCTTCAATATTTAGAGGCTTAAGTGTGAGTGATAATATTCTTGCTATATTAGAGCAAAGACAAGACATAAGCAAAAAAGAAAAGGAAGATAAATTATCTTATTTGCTAGAAAAATTCAACATTGAACATATAAAAAATACAATGGGCATTAGTTTATCAGGTGGCGAAAGACGAAGGGCAGAAATTGCAAGAGCTCTTGCATCTAATCCAAAATTTATACTACTTGACGAGCCTTTTGCCGGTATAGATCCTATATCAGTAATTGATATACAAGAAATAATAAAAAACTTAAAAGAAAATAATATTGGAATACTTATAACAGATCATAATGTTAGAGAAACTCTAGATGTATGTGATAGATCTTATATTCTTAATAATAGTAAAATCATAGCTGAAGGAAGATCTAAAGAAATTTTAGAGAATGAGCAAGTTAAGCAAGTTTATTTAGGCGATAATTTTAAAATATAGAAAACTTAAATAATAATTAATTATGAAATTAAACCTTTCTTCAAAACAAACGTCAAAACTATCTATATCAACACAATTGCAAAATGCTATCAAACTATTGCAAATGTCTGCTGTAGAAATTAATCAAGAAATACAAAATATTTTTGAGTCAAATCCTTTGATTGAAAAAGAAGACAATTGTGAAGAATATGAGGAAGATAATTGTGAGGAACACTATTCACATTACAAGGATTATAATTTATCTGAAAATAAAAGTATAACCTCCACATCAGATATTATTGAAAAAACTATTGCAGAAGAAGATAGCTTGCAAAAATATTTAATTTGGCAAATACAGCTTTTAAATATAAGTGAGCAAGATAAGAAAATAGCTGAGACCATTATTGATTACATAAATAATGATGGATATCTAATAAAAGATATTCTAGATATTTTTGATGATATTTATGATGGTTCTGATATATCAATTGATGAATTAATTGCTGTGCAACATCTTATTCAAAATTTAGATCCTGAGGGGACAGGCACGAACGGAATACAAGAATCTTTAGTTATTCAAGTCCAAAACTCAGACTTAGAATCTAATATAAAAAATAAAACATGCCTTATTATAAATGAATATTTTAAAGAGTATGCGGACAAAAATTTTGAAATTATTATGAAAAATTTAAATATTAGTAAAGAAGAAATTATTCTTATAGATAAAATTATTAAAAGACAAAACGCAAGACCTGGTTTATGCGTAGGAAAGAATGAAATATGCGATTACATTATACCTGATTTAAAAGTTATAAAGAAAGGAACTGATTGGATTATTGTTCCAAATAAATTAGTTTCTCCAGATATAAAAATTAATGAGAAGTATATTAATATTTCAAGTTTAAAAATTTCAGATGAAGATAAAGAATATGTTAAAAATAATTTACAAGAAGCAAAATCATTTATAAAAAATATTAAATATAGAAATGATACCTTGTTAAGTTTGGCAGAAAGTATTCTTAGCAATCAAATTGATTTTTTTAATTGTGGCATTGAAAAGGTTAAACCTATGGTTCTTAATGAAGTTGCAAAAGATATTAATGTGCATGAATCAACAGTTTCAAGATTAACAAATGGTAAATATATTGATACACCTTATGGAATTTTTGAATTAAAGTTTTTTTTCTCTAGTTCAATTATTAATGATTTTGGAGATAATTTTTCTTCTGTATCTATAAAAGAAAAAATTAAAAAAATTATTCATTCAGAAGATAAATCTAATCCATTTAGCGATGAAAAAATCACTGACCTTCTTTCCAATCAAAATATAAAGCTAGCAAGAAGAACTGTTGCCAAATATAGAGAATCTTTGAATTTAATGCCATCCTCAAAAAGAAAAACTAAATAGAGTTTTTTACAGATATTGTTAAACTATGAAGTTATAGTAAAAGAATATTCAATAAATTATTATATAAGAGATATGTAAATGTCAAAAGATAGTCAAATTCTTAAGCTTAATGCAATTTCTGATTCTTTGAGTTCAGGAGCTATGCTCAAAGCTAAATTGATTCTCAATGGTCTACATCCTGCAGAAATTGCTAGATTACTTGAGAGTTCTCCAACTAGACAGAGAAGGTTGATTTGGGAAATGCTAGATCATTCTTTTGACGGAGAAGTTCTTTTAGAAGTTGGAGAGGAAGTAAGAAATAATCTTATGGAATCTATGGACGACGCCTCTCTTTTAGCCGCAACCAAAGGTTTAGATATTGATGATCTTGCTGACCTTCTTGATGAACTTCCAGAAACGCTTGTCACGCAAGCCTTGCAGGGTATGGATTATCAATACAGAACAAGATTAGAAGCTGTAATGAATTACAATGAGGATACAGCTGGTGGTTTAATGAATACAGATACAATAACAATAAGGCCTGATGTAACCTTAGATGTTGTTCTAAAATATCTTAGATTAAAAAAAGAAATTCCAAAAAATACTGATAACATTATTGTTGTTGATCAATATAACCATTTTTTAGGCACTTTATCTGTAACAAATTTATTATGTGCTGATCCTGAAAAAACTGTTTCTGAGTCAATGAATAAAAATTATATATCTATCAATTCGGACGCACTTGCGAATGAAGTTGTTAATATATTTGAAGATAGGGATTTAGTTTCTGCTCCTGTTGTTGATAAAAATAATATACTTTTAGGTAGAATTACTATTGATGATGTTGTGGATGTAATCCGTGAGGAAAGTGAAAGTGCAGTTTTAAATATGGCTGGTTTAACAGATGAAGAAGATATATTTGCGCCAGTTTTACCTTCGGCACGAAGAAGAGCAATTTGGCTTGGCTTAAATTTAATTACTGCTTTAATAGCATCTGGAGTTATTAGTTTATTCCAAGATACTATTGAAAAAGTGGTGGCTTTAGCAGTGTTAATGCCAATAGTAGCAAGTATGGGTGGTATCGCAGGATCCCAAACATTAACTCTAGTAATTAGAGGGATAGCTTTAGGGAATATAAGCTCAGCAAACTCAAAATCTTTACTGATTAAAGAGCTATTAGTTGGACTACTTAATAGTCTTTTATGGGCATGTGTAATTGGGGTTTTATCCTCATATTGGTTTGATAATTACTTAATAGGAGTAGTGATTGGTATTGCCATGGTGGCAAATCTTGTTTTCGCCGCTTTATCTGGCGTCCTTATTCCTATTATTTTTAAAAAAATTGGTATGGATCCAGCTCTTGGTGGTGGAGTGATTCTAACAACAATTACTGATGTAATAGGATTTTTCTCTTTTCTTGCTCTAGGAACTTTTTTTCTTTTGTAGAAAATTTATATAAAAAAAGCTAGTCGAAACTAGCTTTCTTATTAATACAAAAATAAATCTAATTCAATTTATGCTACTCTATCGCCTGGTTCTTTATTATTATAATATGCCTCCATATTTTCTAACACTCTCATACCCATAGCAATTCTTGTCTCAATTGAAGCACTTCCTAAATGAGGAAGTAACACTGCATTTTCGCATTCTAGAAAACCTGGGTTAAGTTCAGGCTCTCCTTCAAATACATCTAATCCTGCCCCAGCAATAGTTTTATTTTTTAATGCCTCTATCAGCGCATCATTATCAATTACATCACCTCTTGCTGAATTTATTAAATAAGCACCTTTTTTCATCATTCCAATTCTTTCTTTATTCATTAAATGATATGTGCTTTCACCACCGGGACAATGAATAGAAACAAAGTCAGCTTTTTCGAGTACTTCTTCTACACTCGAGCAAGGAGTTGCACTATATTTTTTTATAACTTCATCTGATGGCATATATGGGTCAGAAAATATAATTTTCATTCCAAAACCGAAGTGTGCTCTATCCGCTGTAGCTTGGGCTATTCTTCCAAATCCAATACAACCCAAAGTTTTACCTGTTACCTGTGTGCCTCTAAGATGAGTTGGTCTCCAGCCAGCCCATTCTCCAGAGCGTAATTCTCTTTCGCCTTCACCTGTTCTTCTAGCAGCACTTAATAGTAATGTCATTGCTATATCTGCTGTGCATGCTGTAAGAACTTCTGGTGTATTTGTAACCACCAAACCTTCTTTTTTAGCTGCATCTAAATCAATATGATTAAAACCCACACCAAAACTTGCGATAATTTTAGCTTTTTTATTTTCAACTGAAAGGACTTCTTCGTTAATAGGATCTGTTACAGTTGGGCACACGCAATCATAGTTCTGAAATGCTTTCTGAAGCTCTGGTATAGTCATTGCTATATCACTTTCATTAAATGTCACGTCATATTTTGTTTTTAGTTCTGCCTCAACTTCTGCAGGCCATTTTCTTGTAACTAATACTGTAGGTTTACTCATCACTTTCCCCAATTAAAATTTTATAAATGTTTATCCATTACTTCTTTCATTTTACTTCCCATTTCCGAAGGATTTGGGACGATATGTATTCCAGCCTCTTGAAGAAGCTCTACTTTTTCAGCTGCACTTTCGCCTTTACCGGAAACAATTGCTCCCGCATGTCCCATTGTTCTTCCCTTTGGAGCTGTTAATCCAGCTATATAAGCTACAACAGGCTTTTTCATATTTTTTTGAACGTATTCAGCGGCTTCAGCTTCTTGTGGCCCACCAATTTCACCAATTATCATAACTGCTTTTGTTTTATCATCTTCATTAAATAATTCTAAAATATCTTTATGGGAACTTCCATTTACTGGGTCTCCACCAATTCCAACACTAGTTGAAATTCCAATTCCTTCTTCTTTCATTTGTGAAGCAGCTTCATAACCTAGTGTTCCTGATCTTCCGATAACACCAACATCTCCTGGCATATAAATATGCCCTGGCATAATACCGATCATAGCTTCACCTGGAGTAATAGTTCCAGCACAATTTGGCCCTGTTAATATTAGTCTTTCTTCTTTTTTGTATCTAAGTAGATATCTTTTAACTTTAATCATATCGTGAGCAGGAATTCCATCTGTTATAGAAACTGCATATTTTATTCCTGCGTCGGCTGCTTCCATAATACCATCAGCTGCAGCTGCAGCTGGGACGAAAACTATAGTTGCTTCAGCACCTGTCGCCTCAACGGCCTCTTTCACTGTATTAAAAACTGGTTTACCAAGATGAGTTGTTCCGCCTTTTCCTGGAGTTACACCAGCTACTACGTTTGTTCCATAAGCAATCATTTCTTCTGCATGAAAATTACCTATCCTTCCTGTAATTCCTTGCACTAAAACTTTTGTATTCTTATTTAATAAAACTGACATTATTTTCCCCTTTTATTATTGTTTAGCAGCATCAACTGCTTTTTGCGCCGCATCTTTCAAAGTGTCAGCTAAAATAATTGGAAGTCCGCTTTCTTTTAAAATTTTTATACCTTCTTCCACATTTGTTCCCGATAACCTTACTATTAAAGGAATTTTTAAATCTACTTTTGGAATAACCTGAACTAGACCTTCAGCTATCCAGTCACATCTATTTATACCAGCGTATACATTTACAAGCATAGCTTTTACATTTTTATCTGCGAGAACTAATTCGAACGCTTTTCCTACTCTTTCTGGAGAAGCTCCTCCACCTATATCTAAAAAGTTTGCAGGCTCGCCGCCACAATATTTGATCATATCCATAGAAGCCATTGCTAAACCAGCTCCATTAATAATGCATCCAATATCACCATCCAAACCAATGTAACTTAGGTCATCTTTAGATGCTGCCACTTCTCTTGGATCTTTTTGAGTATTATCATTAAGAGCATGAATATTTGGATGTCTAAACAAAGCATTGTCATCAAAACTTATCTTTGCATCTAATGCTATTAAATTTTTATCTCCCGTAAGAACTAATGGGTTTATTTCTAACATATTCATATCTAATTCAACCATAGCTTTGTAACAACCCATTAATAGTTTAACGGATTTTGCTATAGCTTCTTTAGGAAGCTCTAATGCAAAACTCATCTCTCTAGCTTGAAAACTAGTGAGCCCAACCACAGGATCAATTTCTATTTTTTTAATCGAATCTGGTTTCTCTACTGCCAACTCTTCTATAGACATACCGCCTTCAGCAGAAGCAACCATAACTATTCGTTGTGAGCCCCTATCCATTACAAAAGCCAAATAAATCTCTCTATCTATATCACATCCAGATTCTATATATAATTTTTCTATTATCTTACCTTGCTCGCCTGTTTGAATAGTCTTTAAATATGTTCCCAGCAATTTATCTGCGGCAATTTTGATTTCTTCTTCAGTCTTACAAAGTATAATTCCGCCAGCTTTACCTCTAGCTCCTGAATGAACTTGAGCTTTTACAACACAAATATCAGAATCTATTTTATTAAATGCATCTACAGCTTCTGATGTTTTGACCGCAAGCTTTCCTTCTAATATTTGCACGTCATAATTTGATAATATTTCCTTCGCTTGATATTCATGTATGTCCAAAATACATTCCCCTTTATATTATTAATTTACTTTTTTGAATTAATTGCTTTATCAGTTGCAACAATATTCTCTGCCATTTTTGCTGACGCAGCATCTATTAATCTTCCATCTAATGATGCGGCTCCTTGCCCTTTTTTTGCAGCCTCGTCTAAAGCAATTAATATTCTTTTTGCTTTATCAACTTCAGCTGGTGGGGGAGTGAATACCTCATTAGCTAATTCAATTTGTGAAGGATGAATTGCCCACTTCCCTTCAAATCCAAGAGCAGCAGCTCTTTTAGCAGCTAATGTGTAACTTGCTGGATCTTTAAAGTCACCAAATGGACCATCAATAGCTCTTAAACCATAAGCTCTACACGCTACTAACATTTGAGATAAATCTGCATGCCATTGATCTCCTGGATAATCAGGATTTAAACCGCCTATAACAGTTGTTCGCGCACGACAACTTGCAGCATAATCAGCAACTCCAAAATGCATAGCCTCAAGTCTTTCTTCGCGACCACTTTTAGCGATATCCATCACATTGGCCATGCCTAAAGTTGTTTCAATTAAAACTTCGATTCCAATACGTTTTTTTAAGCTTTTAGCTGTTTCTATCTGATTAAGCATTGCTGATAACATATAAATATCTGAAGCTGTACCAGCTTTAGGAAGTAAGATAGTATCAAGATTCTCTCCAGCTTGTTCAACTACCTCAACCACATCTCTGTACATATAGTGTGTGTCAATACTATTTATTCGAACAGAAACTGTCTTGCCATTACCTTGCCAATCTAAATCGTTAAGTGCCTCAATAACATTTTTTCTCGCTACCTCTTTGTCATCTGGTGCAACAGCATCTTCTAGATCTAAAAAAACAAAATCAACATCACTATTCAATGCTTTTTCAAACATTTTTGGATTTGATCCTGGAACAGCTAATTCACTTCTTTGAACTCTACTAGAAGTCTGTTCGTATATTTTATGACTCATATATTTATCCTTATCGTATTATTATTTTTTCTTCTTTTTTTTCAGTGCTTTATTAGGATTACTTGTCCAATATTTTGCTGCTGCACCTGTACCACTGCCCGGTGTAAACTTTATTCCAGCATCAATCATAGCCATTTCAACTGCTCCCAACGCGGCCATCATTCTAGCTTCATTATTATCACCAAGGTGTCCAATTCTGAAAACTTTTCCAGCAACTTGTGTAAGACCAGCACCAAGCGAAATATTATAAGTGTGGTAAGCAATACTAATTACTTCCATAGCTTTTTTACCATTTGGATTATTCTTAGAACCTGGTTCTAGCCATATTGCACTAACAGTATCTGATTGCCATTTTGGTGACGAAGCCGCTAATTTTAAACCCCAAGCTTTAATTGCTGCTCTAACGCCGTTCGCTAATCTTTTATGACGGGCAAATACATTTTCCATTCCTTCTTCTAGAAGTAAATCAATAGCAACTCTCAGACCCCTTAAAAGATTTACAGGAGGAGTATAAGGAAAATAACCATCCTTATTTGTATTTATATGATCTTGAATATCAAGGAAGCATCTTTTACATTCAGCAGTATGTCTCATAGCTAAAGCTTTTTTACTAAAACATAAAATTGCTAATCCAGCTGGAAGCATAAAACCTTTTTGTGATCCACTTACTGCAATATCTACTTTCCATTTATCAAATCTAAATTCAACACTTGCTATAGAACTAACACCATCAACCATGAGCAATGCTGGATGCTTGACTTGATCCATAGCTTTTCTTAATCCTGCAATATCACTTGTTACACCAGTTGCAGTTTCATTATGACAAACAACAACAGCTTTTATTTTTTTATCTTTATCTTTTGCTAATGCTTTTTTAAATTTTTCTATTTCAATTCCATTACCCCATTTTGTATCAATTAACTCAACTTCTATCCCAATCCTTTTTGCTAAGTCATACCAAAGATGACTAAATTGACCAAATCTTGAAGTTAGAATTTTATCACCTGGTGACAGAGTATTTGCTAATGCAATTTCCCATCCAGCTGTACCTGTTGCAGGAAAGATGAAAGGAGTACCAGTCTTTGTTAAAAATACTTTCTTTAAATCTCTAAGAATTGGTTTAACTAACTCAGGAAAGTCTGGAGCACGATGATCTTCCATTGGCACATTCATTGCATTTTGTACGACATTAGGGATATGTGTTGGACCCGGTGCAAATAAATAATTTCTTCCAGGGAATGATAGTTTTTGTCCAGGCATAGTATTTTCCTATAAGTTGTTAAATTCGTTATATTTTAATTAAATCTATAATTTATTAAAATTAAGGCGTAAATAATGCCATAGCATCATGTGAGGCTCAACCTTTAATTATTTCTATTATAGATTTAATTTATTTTGAGATTATACCCTGAAGTTGGGCTGCTTTCATGGTATTTTCGAGTAAACATGCAACTGTCATTGGGCCCGTTCCTCCTGGCATTGGCGTAACCGCTTTAGCAATACCATCAACACCATTAAAATCTACATCTCCATGAATACCTTTTCCATCACTACTTATACCTACATCAAGCAAAATAGCATCTTTTCTGACATTTTTTGCATTTATAATATTTGGAACCCCTATAGCTGGAACCACAATTTCAGATTCCGAAATAAGTTCATCTAAATTTTTAGTCCTTGAATGAGCTAGAGTAACAGTGCAATCAACACCTTTTGAGCCAAACATTATCACTTGAGGCATTCCTACTAATCTAGACCTTCCAATTACTAAAGCTTTTTTTCCAGAAGTTTCAAGATTATAGTATTTTATTAATTTCATAACTCCCAAAGGAGTACATGGTCTTAGGACATCATTGCCAACTATTAATTTTCCAAGATTTTGCTCTTTCAGGCCATCAACATCTTTATTTGTTGGAATCATTTCTATTATGCTATCTTCATTTAATCCTTTAGGTAAAGGCATTTGAATGAGAATTCCATTTATAGAAGCATCATTACCAAGCTCAGTAATTTTATCCTCTAACTCTTTTTGAGAAATATCACCTGAAAGATTTACATGTATTGATTTGATTGATGATGCTGTTGCCTGTTTATGTTTATTATTTACATAAAGTTGACTTGGTTTGTCATCTCCTACCAAAACGGTAGCTAATGTAATTTCTACACATGCATCGTCAATTTTCTTCTTGATGGTATTTTGCATTTCTTGAGCAACAAATTTACCATCTAATACTAAAGTTCCTTTTTCTGTATGCTTCATATCTATTATTTTGTTATTGTATTTTAAATTTTAGGTTGTTTATCTGGGTGAAGATATATAAAACTTTTTCCAAGTTTACCATTATAATTTCCAGCAGATATCATTAGTAAATCTTCTGTTTCCTTAGAAGCATCTATGGCTGCTTGAGTAGCTACAATAATAGAAGCCATATCCTTACCATTCATAATAATTTCCATTACCGAATTTACTCCTTCTGGAAGAGCAGCTTCGACATCTGGATTATCTTGCAACAAAGGACAAAATTTTTCATATGTACTTGCAATAGTAAAATCATAATCACTTCCAGCTTTAGAACCACTTCCAGCAATACCACCAGGGAATGTAGTTATAACATTTGGAATAGGTAGAATTGCCTCTACACCTTTTTCTGCTGCTGCTAATGCAGATTCTGTATTTTTACCAAAATACCATAAGTTGCCACCCATTAAACCATCAGTGTATCCAAAACGACGGTCCATAATAAATTCACCACCTAAAATTGGTATCCACCACATCTTTCTACCAAATCTCTCTATTCTCTTCTGGTACCTATTCCCAAAAAAAGCAACTTTCTTACCAAGCTTAAAGTATGCTTCACTATCTTCCATTAAATTAAAACATGAAGTTGTAGGGCAAGTCAGTATATTTTGACTTATTCTTACTAGAGCGGCTTTTTCAAGTTTTTTTGGATCTTTCCAAAATTTTGGGATATGTAATTGTATTATTGCTCCTGGCCTACCATCTGGGGTCTGCACACTTTCATCTCCACCTGGACCAACATATCTATCTAAGCCAGCTTCACAATCACATAGAATACTACTCGATGCATTTCCAGTAGCAGCATTTATAGCATGATCAAGCCATTTCCTATTGACAGCTGTTACAAGTATCTCTGAGTACATACTCTTAAAGGCTTCTGCATAGGTATCGTCTATAATAGCAGTCATAAGTTATACCCTTCCTTTTCCTTTATATACTTCAGATTCAGTAACAACCTTATCCATATATACATCATGTGGAGCAACAAGTATTTCATCAAACAATTGAGATTCATAACAAAGAGCAATCAATGAACAATCTGGTCTAACTTGCTCCATAGTTCTATCATAATAACCTTGTCCATTCCCCATTCTGCCACCAGTTTTATCAAAACCTGTACCCGGAACCATTATCATATCTAATTCTTGAGGAGTTACTTCTTTATCTGGATTGCCCCATAATTCTCTAGGTGGTTCCAAAATATCCCATTTTCCAACAACCATTTCTTCTAAGCTTGTCATATGCCATAGCCCAAGTTTATTGTCACCATTTTCATCTTCGGTACAATAAGGGACAATAATTCTTTTCTCTCCTTTCTCTACTTCTTTAATAAGATGGGGTTTTGTTCTTGTCTCTGATCTGCAATCTATATACCACATTATTACTTGAGCACTTTTGTACTCTGGAAGCTCCATAAATCTTTCGCAAGCTTTAGCGCTTACTTCATCTTTATTTTCTTGAGCAGCTCTTCTGTCATATGCTTCTCTTCGCATTCCAGATTTTTTTTCCATTATTTTTTCTAGTTCTTCTTTCGATATGGTCATTATTCATTCTCCAAACATTATTAGTACGATTCTCAAGGCATTTATTATTCTATAGTTTTAAGCAAACAGCCATCTATTTTTTATTTGATTTCAAAAAAAACGTATAAAATAGAGGAAAAACTGTATTTATTTGCAGATAATACACCTACTTTGCAATATATCTTTTATTAACCCTAAGTGTGAAAATTAATTTTTATATTTACAAAATAAAAAAATAGTAAATGAGTGGGGGAGAAAGAATGAGCTATTTGCCGTTATTTATAGATACGTCTGGCAAAAAATGTTTAGTTGTGGGGGGAGGGAAAGTAGCTAGCAGAAAACTTATTCCAATACTCGATTCCAATATGCACGTGTTATTGATTTCGCCAGAAATTATTAATGATATTTTTGAAAACTTTAAAGACAATAAAAACTTTACGTATCAAAAAAGAAAATTTGTTGAAAGTGATATTGATGACCAGTTCTTAATTGTGGCGGCAACTAATTGCAAAGATACTAACTCTCTAATAGCAAAAATAGCAAAAGATAAAAATATCTTAACAAATATGGCAGAAAATTCTTCTATTGGAGATACTTTAATACCTTCAGTTGTAAATAGAGATCCTATAAAAATAGCAATATCTTCTGGTGCAGCCTCACCAATTTTAACTAGATTGGTTAAAACAAAACTCGAAACTGTAATTCCCTATTCTTTTAGTAAATTAGCTGAAGTGATGATGGAATATAGAAGTAAAGTAAAAAATACTTTTTCGAAAATATCTGATAGAAGAAATTTTTGGGAAATTTTTTTAGATGGACCTATATCTGAAATGGTTTTATCAGGCCATATTGTTAAAGCGAAAAAGGCATTAGATAAATCTTTAAAAGAAAAAAAGATACTCGAAAAGACTGGGGAAGTTTACCTTGTTGGAGCTGGGCCAGGAGATCCAGAACTACTTAGTTTTAAAGCATTAAGGCTAATGCAAAAAGCTGATGTTGTAATTTACGACAGATTAGTCTCTGAACCTATTATGAATTTAATTAGACATGAGGCAGAAAAAATTTATGTTGGAAAACAGCGTTCTGACCACGCAATGCCTCAAGAAAATATAAATCAATTACTTGCGCGTCTAGCACTTGAAGGAAAAAAAGTACTAAGACTTAAGGGAGGAGATCCTTTTATTTTTGGAAGGGGTGGCGAGGAAATTGAAAGTTTGATAAACGACGATATACCTTTTCAAATTGTACCAGGAATAACAGCAGCTTCTGGCTGTGCAAGTTACGCTGGAATACCTTTAACTCATAGAGATTACTCTCAGGCATGTATTTTTGTTACAGGTCATTTAAGAGATGGTACTGTTAATTTAAACTGGAAAATGTTGGCACATGAAAAACAAACTTTAGTTTTTTATATGGGCATGCATGGATCGAAAATAATATGTGAAGAGTTAATTAAACATGGTTTAAAAAGTACAACGCCAGCAGCATTAATAGTTAAAGGAACAACTGTTAATCAAGAAGTAATAATTGGAGATTTAGAAAATATGCCAAAAATAATAATGGAAAATAAAATTATTCCACCGACTTTATTAATTATTGGTGATGTTGTAAAACTACATAACAAGCTTAAATGGTTTGATCCATTCTCAATAAAAAATAAAAAAAATATTCATTTATAGTTATTAGATATTCTATCTAACTGCTCTTTAATACTTTCTTCATATTTTTTTTGCAGACCCTCTTTTCTAAGTTTTCTTCTATCAAAGTTATACTTAACCTTCTCTTTGATATCATTTTTACTTTGATTAATCTCTACTACTTTTATGCAGTCAGTAGGACACTTATCTACACATATTTTACACCCGGGACATTCGTCATAGTTAATTCTATGTGAGAAATTTTGAGCACCGATGATTGCGTCAAATGGGCATACTTCGATACAAATCGCACAACCTATGCAATTTTGCTCGTCTATTAACGCTACTGATCTTTGACTCATTTTACTTTGGATCCATTTTTAATTTTACTATCTGCTTCTATAACAATAATTTCTCCATCAGAACTTGCTGCAAGAACCATTGCAGAGGAAATTCCAAATTTCATAGTTTTTGGTTTTAAATTAGCCACTACAATAGTTTTCATCCCAATCAAATCTTCAGGTTTGTAAGATTTTTTTATTCCTGCAAAAATTTCTTTGTCTCCCAAATCACCTAAATTAACTTTTAGTTTCAGAAGTTTATCTGCGCCCTCGACGTTAATAGCCTCTAATATTTCACCTATTCTGAGGTCAATTTTAGAAAAATCATCATATTCAATTTCATTTGCCATACTTTTTTCCTCAACATTAGTCTTTATATTAATATTAGTAAGTTCATCCTTCAATTTCTGAATATCTTCTTTTTGGATCCTTTTTTTAAGCGTAACGAATTTTTTAATTTTTTTATTTAGTAACGGCTTAAGACTATCATTCCAGACCAAATCTTTTTCATTCAACATATCTTCTGTCTTTTTTTGGAGATCGGGCATAACCGGGGACAATAAAATAACTAAAGTTCTAAAATAATTCAGCCCTTGAGTGGAGATTTTTTGAACCTCTTCTAAATCTTGTATTGACCATGGTTTTTTTTCATTTATATATTGATTAGCTTTGTCTGTCATCAACATTATTTTACTTATTGCATTACTAAATTTTCTCTCTTCATAAAAATTTTTAATTTCATTTATATCTGTTAAAAAAATTTTAAATTTTTCTTCATCTTCTAAATCTTTTGACAACATAAGTTCTGAATTTTTTTCTAGAAAAGCTGAACATCTACTAGCAAGGTTTATTAATTTTCCCACTAAATCACTATTTATTTTTTTTGTTAAATCATCAAAATTTAGATCAATATCTTCTATTCCATCATTAAGTTTACTAGAAAAATAATATCTTAAAAATTCTGGGTCTAAATATTTTAAATAATCTGATGCCTTAATAAATGTGCCGCGTGACTTTGACATTTTTTTTCCATCGACCGTTAAAAATCCATGACAGAAAATTCCAGTTGGGGTTCTGTAACCTGCCCCATTTAATATTGATGGCCAGAAAAGAGCATGAAAATATGATATGTCTTTTCCAATAAAATGATATATTTCTCCCTCTTCTTCTTTATCCCATATACCTTTAAATTTATTATTCTTTTCAGAATATTCTTCAAAAGCTGCTATATAACCTATGGGTGCATCCATCCATACATAAAAATATTTGTCTTTTTCGCCAGGTATTTTAAAACCAAAGTAAGGCTCATCTCTCGTTATATCCCAATCATTTAAACTTTCATTCAACCATTCATTTAGTTTATTTCTTATGGGGGTTTGTAAATTATGACTCTTAGTCCAGGCTATCAAGTAATCTTTAAAATCTTTTAAATTAAAGAAATAATGATTTGTATCTTTAGTTTTAGGCTCCGTATTTGATAATATAGATTTTGGATCTATTAATTCAGTAGGTGAATAAGTTGCGCCACAGCTTTCACATGAATCGCCATATTGATCTTCTGCATTACATTTTGGGCAAGTACCTTTAATGTATCTATCTGGTAAAAATATCTTTTCTTTATCGTCATAAAACTGAGAAATTACCTTTTGGGAGATATGCCCAGAATGATTAAGATTAGTAAATATCTCTTCGCAAAGCTCTTTATTTTTTACTGAGTTTGTTGAGGAGTAATGATCAAAATCTATATAAAAATTTCTAAAATCTTCTTCATGACTTTTTTTGACTTCTTCTATTAATTTTTCTGGAGTTATACCTTGTTCCTTTGCTTTCAACATAATTGGAGTGCCATGTGCATCGTCTGCACATATATACACAACTTCGCTTCCAGTTAACTTCTTAAATCTTACCCATATATCAGTTTGTATATATTCTACAAGGTGTCCTAGGTGAATTGGGCCATTAGCATAGGGCAAAGCACTAGTTACTAATATTTTATTTTTTGTTTTCATTTTCTCTCCAAAATATACGAACTAGTATATAATATTGTTAAAGTGAAGTGTTGAAAGTATTTAAAACAAGGGAGAAAATAATGTCGTTGACTGAAAGCATGGTCGTTGAATCACTCAAGAAATTGATTGATCCAAATACAGATAAAAGCTTAGTTGATACTAAGTCAATAAAATCAATAAATATAGTTGATAATAAGCCAAATTTAGATATATGTTTAGGATACCCAGCAAAGAATTATGCTGAGACACTTAATCATATGATAATTGACCGTTTAACATCTGATAGCATTGACTGTGGGACAGTAGAGATAACTTGGAAAATTGAAAGTCACTCAGTCCAAAAGAGTCTTCAACCAATGCAAAATATAAAAAACGTTATTGCTGTAGCCTCTGGAAAAGGTGGTGTTGGAAAATCAACAACAGCAGTAAATTTAGCCTTAGCTTTAGCTGGCGAAGGAGCTACTGTAGGGATATTAGACGCAGATATTTATGGACCAAGTCAACCAAGAATGCTTGGGTTATCTGGTCAACCTGACTCTCAAGATGGGAAATCTTTAGAACCTATGGAGAATTATGGAATACAAGCTATGTCTATAGGTTTTTTGATAGACGAGGAAACTCCAATGATATGGAGAGGCCCAATGGTAACTCAAGCATTAGAGCAACTATTAGGGGATACGCAATGGCGAAATCTTGATTATTTGGTCATAGATTTGCCACCTGGAACTGGTGATGTGCAATTAACACTTGCTCAAAAAATACCAGTTAGTGGCGCTATTATTGTAACTACACCACAAGACATCGCTCTTCTAGATGCAAGAAAAGGTTTAAAAATGTTTGAAAAAGTTGAAGTGCCTGTTCTTGGTATAGTTGAAAACATGAGTTTACATATTTGTGGAAAATGTGGCAATGAAGAGCCAATATTTGGTGAGGGAGGAGGAACTTCTCTGGCTGATGAAAGTAAAGTTGATTTACTAGGAAAATTACCTTTAGATATATCTATAAGAGAGCAAACTGACTCTGGTAAACCTAGTGTTGTTTTTGAGCCAAACGGAAGAGTAGCGCAAATATATGCTGAAATAGCTAGAAAAGCTGCTGGCAAATTAGCTGCCCAAGGAAAAGATTATAGTGCTAAGTTTCCAAAAATTGTAATTGATAATAACTAAAACTATGACAATAAAATCTGATTCATGGATCAAAAAAATGGCTGGGGAAGAAAATATGATTTCTCCATTTGAGCCTGATCAAATAAAATCCTTAGCTGGTAATAAAGTTATATCATATGGGACATCAAGCTATGGCTACGATGTCAGATGTTCCAGTAATTTTAAAGTTTTTACAAATATAAATTCTGCAGTTGTAGATCCAAAAAACTTTGATACAAATAGTTTTGTAGATTATGAAGGCGATACGTGTATTATTCCTCCAAACTCCTTTGCTTTAGCTTCAACTATTGAATATTTCAAAATACCAAGATCAGTTTTAACTATTTGCCTAGGTAAATCTACGTATGCAAGATGTGGAATTATTGTCAATGTGACTCCTCTTGAGCCAGAATGGGAAGGACACGTTACTTTAGAATTTTCAAACACAACAACTTTACCTGCAAAGATTTATGCTAATGAAGGTGTAGCTCAAATGTTATTCTTCGAATCTGATACTGTTTGCGAAACCTCATATAAAGACAGGGGTGGGAAATATCAAAAACAAACAGGGGTAACTTTACCAAGATAAATAATGACATACGAAATGCTCTATAAACAAATTAGGAAATTAGCTATATTTTTAATAGGGATTTCTATAGTTTTAATAGGATGCATACTATTTTTTACACCAGGTCCTGCAATAATTGTAATACCAATAGGTTTGGCTGTATTGGCAACTGAATTCATTTGGGCAAAAAAATTGCTAAATAAATTTAAAGAGACAACTTCTTCTATCTCAAAGTCGGCTAAAAAAGCTATAAAAAAGAATTTTTAAATGGAAAATTAATTTCTGCTAGATATTTCTTTATCTATTTTTTTAAGAATATTTTTAATGTCAGAAATTTCTGCAAAATTCTCCATTTCTTTTTTAACTAAGTTAACATTTACCTGAGATAACTTTAGTTTTTTATTATAACTTCCTATACTTGTACTAGGATTTTTCTTGTCTTTTACTAACCTACTATAAAATTTTCTACTATCTTCAGTTTCATGAAATGCGCTCATCATAGCTAAATAAGCTGAACCTAGTCGGAAATCATAAGCCTTGTAATCTCTCAAGTTTTTAACTAAATACCTATTATCTTTTATAATATTTTTAAAAGTGTCTTTAAAACTCAGTAATGTTCCTTTAATTTCTGCGCTTACTTTATATTCTTCGATAATTTCATCTATAACTATTGTGATCTGTATTCTCACATCATCATATTTTAATAACGCTGCCAGTAATTTTTTATCTATTTCATCTTTTGATTTTATTACTGAAGACTTATTTTCATCTAAATAATTTTGGAGGTTTAATTTTGTTTTTTTTAATTCATTTAACTCCATTGAGCTCAAATTATAAGAATATTTAGTAATATAATTGGAATCGATTACTGGATGAGGCTCGTTTGTTGCAGAGTAAGAATTTACTGATAGCACTAGTAAAGTTAATAATAAATATTTCATGATTTCCTATAATTTATAAAGTTATATTTTTTGAATCTATAATCATTAGTTTATCATATAAAAGATCAGAAAATGAGTATTCTATACCGCCTACTCCTTCGCCAGAATTTTTTATGCCACCAAATGGCATCCAATCTACTCTAAATGCTGTTTGCTCATTTACAAAAACACTTTTTGCTTCTAGCCTCTCAAAACATAACATTGCTACGTCTATATTCTTAGTATAAATAGAAGACTGAAAAGAATATTCCTTATGATTTGCCATACTTATAGCGTCATCTATCAAACTATAACTATATATACTTAATACTGGCCCAAAAATTTCACATTTACTTATCTCTGAAGTTTCTTTAGGGTCTTTAAGCACCGTGCACTCATAAGTTGTTTTGCTTTTTATTGCACCACCGCAAATTAGTTCAGCCCCGTCTTTTATGGCTCTTTTGACCACCTTGTCAACTCTTGTTACTTCCGATGGCCTTATTAACGGTCCAACATCAGTATTTATATCTCTTGGATCCCCAATTTTTACTTTCTTAACAGAATCTCTTAGCATTGAAGTAAATTGATCTACTAAATCCTTATGAATAATTACTTTTTGAATTGATACGCAAACTTGTCCAGCATGATAAAATGCACCTTTCAAAATAGACGGTAAAATTTTTTTTAAATTAGTTCCTTTGTCTATTATTACAGAGCCTACACCACCATGTTCCATAGCGCATTTTGTGCCTGGTGATAACATTGACTTTAATTTCCAACCAACCTTTGCGCTTCCTATGAAAGAGAAAAATGATATTCTTGGATCACTAACTAATTTATGCGTAATTGCATGATTATCAATATTAATCATCTGGCAAAATTCTTTTGGCAAACCTGCTTCCATTAATAATTTTATGAATTCATAACATGTAGCTGGTGTATCTAATGCTGGCTTAATAATAATTGGGCAACCTGCTGCTACAGCAGGACATACCTGATGTATTATCAAATTTAATGGGTGATTAAAAGCGCTTATTGCCAGCACCGTACCAATTGGAAATTTTCTTGTGAACGCAATTTTATTGGATGAGGCACTATTTAGGTTCATTGGGATTTCAGTTCCATGAGATTTTTTTAGAACTTCAACACATAATTCAATACCATTAATTGCTCTGGCAACTTCTATTTTTGAATCCTTTAATGGTTTACCACCTTCAAATGCAATAATTTCTGCAAACTTCTTTGAATTTTTTAAAAGAAGATTTTTACTTTTTTTTAATATTTTAATTCTTTCTATTTTACTTAAGAATTTTTCCCTATTCAAAAATGCATTATTTGAAACATCAAGTATTTGATCAACATTATCTTTATTGATACATTCTATTTTTGCAATTTTTTTTAAATCCCATGGAGAATATAAATCAACAGTTTTTGGGTTATGAATTTTTACAGGTGTAATGTTTTTAATTTTCTTAGATATCATATGATTTTTCTAAAGTTCCTAAAAATTTTGTTAATTTTTCATTTTCAGAATAATCTATTGGTATTACAAATAAAGTTGGGCCCTGAAGACTATTAGTCTCTTGTAGTTTATTAAAAATTTTTGAACTATCATCTTCATATAGATAATTCCAATCAAATGATTTGGCAAGCTTTTCCCAATCTGGATTGTCAAAATCAAGCTCAGTTGATCTGCCGAATTGTGCTTGCTGCTTCCATTTTATTAAGCCGTAAGATTTATCTTCCCATATTATTACTACAAAATTAGAGTTCAATCTTTTTGCTGTTTCCATTTCTTGTAAATTCATTAAAAAACCAGCATCTCCACAAATAGAAAATATTCTGTGGTTATTATTTGTTAATGAAGCTGCTATTACTGCTGGAAGAGCATAACCCATTGAACAAAAACCATTGGGGACTATGCAGGTATTTGGTTCATAGCAAGGATAATTCCTCGCAATCCACATCTTATGAGCTCCAACATCAGATATTAAAATATCATCTTTATTTAAAAATTTTCTCAAGTCATATAAAAATTTTTGCGGCTTTATTAAACCCTTTTGTTCATCATTTTTATAATATTCATGATCTTTTTTTAGATCTTCCCTCATTTTTTTAACATATTTAAAATCGTAAGACTTTGTTCCCTCTTTATCAATAATATTATTTAGCACGGATAATGAGTGCGCTAAGTCTCCAACTACTTCAACTTCGGGGATATAATATTCATCAATTTCTGCTGCCTCAAAATCTATATGTATAATTTTCGCTTCTGAATTTCTACTCCAAAGTTTTGGGTGATATTCAACCATGTCATACCCTAAAGTAATTACTAAATCAGAATTTTTAATTGCTATATCTCCAAAATCAATAGCTCCTAAGCCTACAGTTGACAGACAATAATCAGAATTACAGTCAACTGCGCCTTTACCCATAAATGTAGTTACTACTGGTATGTTCGTCCTTTCACAAAATTCTCTAAGTTGTCTAGAAGACCTTTTTCGTATTGCCCCATTTCCTGCTATTAATATTGGAGAATTCGCCTCACTCATTAATTTATAAGCTTTATAAATTACTGCGTCTTCAGCAATAGATCTTCTGTATGGGAAAGATTTTAATGGCTTAGTCTCAACATCTAACTTTGCAATATCTTCAGGCAACTCAATGTGTACGGCTCCAGGTTTTTCTAAGGTGGCTAGCCTAACCGCCTTCCTTACTATCTCTGGAATTGTATTAGGACTTCTAATTGATGTAGTCCACTTGGTTACTGATTTAAACATATTGCATACATCCATAATTTGATGTGACTCTTTATGAAGCCTGTCTGAAGAGCCTTGTCCAGTTATTACTAATATCGGAGAATGATCCATATTTGCATCTGCAACACCTGTGAGTAAATTTGTAGCGCCTGGCCCAAGTGTACTTAAACAGCATGATAATTTGCCGGTCAATTTCCCATAGGATTCAGCCATAAAAGCTGCGCCCTGCTCATGCCGCGTTAATATGAATTTAATTTTCTTAGAATCTTGAAGAGACATGAGAAAGTCTGCATTTTCTTCACCCGGAACCCCAAATATATACTCAATTCCTTCATTCTCAAGACATTTAATAAATAAATCAGAAGTCTTCATATTCATCCATAATATATAAGAGTTATATATAGTATAATGAAATTATGAATAATATGAATAAAAAAATAAAAATAGCCTTATTTTTAATAATATCTACATTTATAATTGTTGCATGCGATCAAAATGTTGGGGAAAGAAAAATTGAAAAAGCTACTGCTGTAGAAAATTAAAAAAATGAATAATTTAGAACTAAAAGAATATATTAATAGCAAGGTAAAAAACAGAAAATTTACAATTAGTGAAATAAAAGGTGACGCTAGTAAGAGAAAATATTATAGAGCAGAAGAAGAGAATAAAAGCTTAATAATAATGGATAGTAGTCTTGAAAAAAGAAATTTTAATAATTTTTTAAAATATACCAAATTATTTAAAAATAATAATATAAAGGTTCCAAATATTATTTCTGAAGATAGTGAAAAAAAAATTCTTATAATAGAAGATCTTGGTAATAATTTAATATACGATAAAACTAATAAAAATAATCTCTTAAAAATATATAAAAGCGCAATTAAAAATATTTTAAATATTCAAAAAATTAAAAATAAAAATATAAGTTTTTATAAAAAAGAAAAGTATTTTTCTGAAAGCTCTTTATTTATCGAGTGGGTAATTAAAAAATTTATAAATTTAAATATCTCAAAATCAGATGAAAATAAGTTAGTTAAGTCATTAAATTTTTTAGTAAATAGTATAAATAATAAAAGTAATAAATTAGTTCATAGAGACTATCACTCAAAAAATATTTTTTTCAAGGATGACAAAATTACCATTATTGATTATCAGGACTCACTATATGGTTCACCAATTTATGATCTTGTGTCACTATTAAATGACTGTTATAGAGATATTGATCATAAACAAAAAAACATATTAATAAATTATTTTTTATCGGAATTTAATCAAGATAATAAATTTAATTTCTCTAAAGATGAACTTATATACAATTTTAATTTAATATCTGCACAAAGACATATGAAAGCTTCAGGTATTTTTTGTAGACTAAGTATTAAAAATGATCGACATAATTATCTACAACATCTTAATCGAACCTTTAACTATATTTTAAAAGCTACTTCGTGCCATATTAATCTTAGGATACTAAATTTTTTTACCAAAGAGGTCATTAGCAACTTAAATGAAAGCAATTATTCTAGCAGCAGGTAAAGGCAAGCGCTTTGGTGATATCACTAGAACCTTACCTAAGCCTTTGATAAAACTTGGTGACATTACATTGATTGAGCATAATATTTTATTGCTCAAAAAATATGGTTTTAATGACTTAGTTGTAAATGTTTCACATTTATCAGATATGATTATTGATTATCTTGGTAATGGTAAAAAATATAACGTTAATATTAAATATTCTATTGAAAAACCTGAGCCATATGAAACTGGTGGAGGTATTCAAAATGCTCTCTATTTACTTGGAGGCAGCCCTTTTCTAGTTATTAATGCTGATATTTATACCAACTGTAATTTATCAAATATTTCAATAAAAAAGGATGATCTTGCTTCAATTGTTATGGTTAAAAATCCTGAACATCACATTGATGGTGATTTTTCATTAATAAATGGTCGTATTACATTAGCTAATAAAAAAACTATGACTTACTCAGGTATAGGTATTTATAATCCGCTTATTTTTTCTGGTATAAAATCTAAAAAGTATAAGCTAAGTGAGATTTTATTAAAAAATATTATAAAAAATAAAATTTCAGGATCTGAACATACTGGCATATGGTTTGACGTGGGAGATGTAAAAAAATTAAAAAATGTTAATAAACTATTTTTCTAGAATTAACTTCCATTCTTTTTCATTTTTAATTATTTTTAAAGCTTGATACAACAATGATTTTCCTGGTTCTTTTTTATACCAAGTAGATAAGCCTGAAGGATGTGGTAGAGCAACTATATTAATCTTATAACTATCTTTTTTGTAAATTATTTTTTTTCCTACCACGTCATTTAATTTATCAAATATTATAAATTGTGATATTGCCAACTTCCCTACTGGAATTATTAATTTTGGTTTTAATGTATCAATTTCATAATCTAGCCATTTAGAACATTTTTTGATTTCAACTTCGGTTGGTACCCTGTCTCCAGTACCGGAAGTATTTTTTCCTGGATAGCATCTGCAAACAGCTGACATATAAATATTTTTCCTGAACTTTTCTTCCTCTAAGCCTATAGAAGAAAACCACTTAAACATATTTTTTCCTGCTGTCCACGCAAATGGTTTTCTAAGAGTACCCTCTTTGATTCCTGGGGCTTGACCAATTAATATAATTTTAGACTTTATAGGATATCCAACTATTGGTTCTCCAACCATATCTCTACACTTATTGCATTTTAAAATATTTTTCTGATGTTTTATTATATTTATCACTTACTCTAAAAATTCTAGGAAATGTTTATATAATTTTTCTGTAATTTTTCCTACCTCACCATTATTTATAGTTTTATTATTTATTTTTTTTATGGGAAGTATAGCTTGAGTAGAATTTGTTATAAAAATTTCGTCAGCATTTATTAATTCATCTTCATTATAATCATCTATTTTTATTGGATATTTGTTTTTTTTTATAAGCTCGTTTATTACAAACGACCTAGTGACGCCAGGTAATATTAAGTTACTTTTTGGCGCCGTCTTTATTATTTTATCTTTAACTATAAAAACATTGCTAGAACAGCCTTCTGTTACTATTCCATTTCTTACTAAGATAGCTTCGTATGCGCCTTGATCATTAGCTAATGTTTTAGCATAAGCATTAAAGAGAAGGGAGATTGACTTTATGTCACATTTCAACCATCTTTTATCTTCCATGGTTATAGCGTTTTTTAATATAGGATTAGTCTTTGATAAATTCTGTATTTGCGAGCAAAACATGCAAACTGAGGGGTTATATTTTTTAGTTGCCGCGTGTTCTCTCAAAACTCCATCATCTATATTTTTTGGCACACCCCTAGTGACCTGAATATATAATGAGAAATTATCAAATTCACACGTTTCAACTAATATCTCAATATTTTTAATCCAGTCTTTTTTTTCGTAAGGGTTTTTTAGACCTATCATAGCTAAACTTTTTTTAAGTCTGTGATAATGATCTTCAAGAAGAAAAGGTTTTTTATTAAAATATGGTATTAGCTCATATATTCCGTCTGAAAATAAATACCCTCTATCAAATACAGAAACATTTGCATTTTCAGCATCACAGATTTTATTATTAAAAAAAACTTTATTATTCAAAACTTACTCTTCTATAAAAAAATTAACTATAAAATCATATATTTTTCTGTAAAAATTTCCTTCTTCGATTCTTTTAAGTGAATATATATTTTCACTAGCAATAATTTCTCCACCCCTTAAAAAGTCAACGGTCCCTAATTTTTGATTAACTCTAACAGGAGCAGTAATTTTAGAGATTAAATTTATTTTAGGTACCACTTCATTATCATCATGCTTAAGTAATGTTATATAAATATCTTTATTAAAACCAATATCTATATATTTTTCTTCACCATTCCACATTCTTTCTTTTACTATAACTTTATTTTTTTGAAAATATTTTTCTGTAGTAAAATTTCTAAATCCAAATTTAAATAATGTTTTAGAATATTTAAATCTTGCCTTTGAACTATTTGCCCCAAAGATTGTTGCCACATATCTTGTATTATCTGACTTCGCTGAAGCCGATAAACAATATCCTGCTGAACTTGTATGTCCTGTTTTTATTCCATCTGCTAGGTCATAAGTTTGTAATAATCTATTTCTATTTCTTTGGGTAATCTCGTTATATGTATATTCTTTCTGAGAAAATCTTTTGTATTGCAATGGAAAATCATTGATTAATTTTTGAGATAATATTGCAAGATCTCTGGCAGTTGTATAATGCTCTTTTCCTGGCATACCAGTAACATTTTCAAAATTTGTATTTTTCAAGTCTAAGTCATAAGCAAGTTTATTTAACATCGTAACAAAAAATTCTTCTCCACCAGCTATATGTTCTGCTAATGCAACACTCGCATCGTTTCCTGACTGAACTATTACACCCTGTACTAAGTCTTTTACTTGAACTTTTTTGCCAACCTCGATAAACATTCTTGAGCCCTGCATTTTCCAAGCTTTTTTACTTATAGTTACATAATCATCCTCGCTAATATATTTAGATTCTAAGGATTTAAATACTAAGTAAAGCGTCGCGATTTTTGTTAAGCTTGCTGGCTCAACTCTTTTATCAAGATCTTTACCTGCAATAATTGATCCTGTATTAACATCCATCAAAGCATAACTAAATACATCTAAGTTTGGAATCGCAAATGGGTATTGTTTTTCTGCGTAGGCAGAGTTTATCAGCAAAAAAAATACTAGAAATAAATTTGTTAAAAATTTAGACATTATGCTCCTCTATTAATAAATTTAGATGCAGATATTGTATCATTAGAGTCTTTTTTATAATATTAATTATTTCTTGCATCAATTGTTTCCACATGAACTCTTGCAATTCCTTTTGAAACAATACCTAATTTTTTTGCTGCGGCATAAGATAAATCTATTATTCTCCCTTTTTTAAAGGGACCCCTATCGTTTATTCTTACCACTATAGACTTTTTATTACTTAAATTTGTCACCTTTGCGTAACATGGTATGGGTAAACTTTTGTGGGCTGCTGTAAGCTTATACATATTATAAATTTCTCGAGTAGAAGTTAATCTACCGTGAAATTTTTTTCCATACCAAGACGCTATACCTTCTTCAGAATATCCAACATGAGTTTTTTTAGTATAGTATTTTTTTCCAAAGACCTTATATGATTTTGGATTTCCATATTTACTATATTTTTCTGCTTTTGGAATTACTTTGTGGTTTATATTTTTTTTTGTAATTACTGTGCAACTGCAAAGAGAGAGAAATATTAATATAATTAAGAATTTTATATGGATCATGTTCCAGCTGCTATCTCTTTACTTAAATTTGCCACAACCATAGCATAAAATGTACTTATATTATAAGTCATAATAATTTTAAAATTATTATTAACAAGTTTGTATTTTTTATTTTTTTTACTCAGTAAAGCCAAATATTTTTTCCCTGACCCAATATCTTTACTTTTAAATATAATTTTTTTTAACCTATCATTATCAATTGCTACTGTTCTGACGTCGCCAGCCTCAAAAATTTCTTTTATATATTTTTTCTTTATAACTATGTCAGTATATATTTTTTGATTTTTTTCCCATCCTTTTTTATTCAGGTAGTTTGCAATGCTTGCATATATATCATACTTGCTATTCCATAAATCTACTTTTCCATCATTATTATAGTCAACACCTAATTTTATATAACTTTCCGGCATAAATTGCGGGGCTCCCATAGCACCAGCATATGATCCATAAATTTGATTGTAATCTAAATTATTTTTATATGTTAAAATTATAAATGATATTAATTGTGCTTTAAAAAACTTTGATCTTCTCGGATGCTTTAGCGCAAGCGTACCTAAAGAATCTAATACTTTTACGTTACCAGTTCCTTTACCATATTTTGTCTCCACACCTAGAATTGCTACGATTACTTCTGAGGGGACTCCATATTTATTCTCAATCTCTTTTAAGGCTTTATAATTTTCTCTATGATATTTTATACCTTTATCTATTCTTTCTTTTGTAATAAAAATATTTTTATATCTCTCCCAAGTAGCTTTTCTCTCTGGTGCGTTAGTCATTGAGTTTAGGGTTTTTTGACGAAATTTGATCGATCCTAGAGCTTTTTTTACATAATTTGAATCTATCTTATGCTTATTAATTAAGATATTTGAGATATCTAAGATTTCTTTGTTATAGCCATTTAATTCTTTATTGCTACTAGAAAAAACAGCCTTTGAAAATGAAAATACTATTAAAGATACGATAAATATTATAACAATAGATTTTCTCATCTTAATTTCTCCTGTTTATTGAAAACATTATACCAAAGGCTATAAAAATTGATAATAAAGAACTTCCACCCAAGCTTAATAATGGAAGTGTCACACCAACAACTGGAAGAACCCCAATAGTCATAGATATATTTGTCAAAATTAATAATAAAAATATACAAGTAATACTTCCTGATAATATTTTTGAAAAATAAGTTTTTGATTTTGATGTTATATGAGCACACCTTACTATTATTATAAAATAAAATATAAATAATATTAAAATTCCAAAAAACCCAAACTCTTCTGCAAGAACCGAGAATATAAAATCTGTTCCTCTTTCAGGAAGAAACTCTAATTGTGACTGCGTTCCATTAAGAAAACCTTTTCCAAAAAGACCACCAGATCCGACAGCAATTTTTGATTGAATTATATGATATCCAGATCCTAGTGGGTCTGATGAAGGGTCTATCAATGTAATTATTCTTTGTATTTGGTATGGTAATAATAAAAATTTCCAAATTAATGGCACTAAAATTAAAAATAGCCCTGATAAATACAATATGTGTTTTTTCTTTACACCACCTAAAAATAAACTTATTAAGCCACAAAGTAAAACTATTAAAGATGTTCCAAGATCAGGTTGCTTGATTATAAATATAATAGGTAAAAAAATAATTGCAAAACTAAACAATAACTTCTTTAGATCAATTTCCTTATCTTCAGAGAGAGATAGAAACCAAGCTAGAAAAATAGGAAGCACCACTTTTATAATTTCAGATACTTGTAATGAGAATCCAAAAAATATTATCCATCTTTTGGCTCCTTTAGAATCATGACCCCAAAATATGGTAAATATTAATAAAACTATACATACTAAATATAAATATGGAGCTATTATTTTTATTTTATTAATATCTATTAGGCCTATTATCATCATTAGGATAAAGCAAAATGATAATCTTACTCCTTGTCTGATAACAATATCAATGTCTTGATTTGTAGCGCTATATAATAAAGTTAATCCAAAAACAGATATTATTATTATAGAAAAAAATAATAATTTTTCAGTTACTCCTATATTTTTAAAATTAATCAATATCTTTCTCTTATGTTTTCTAAATAGTGATTTATAATTTTATTACTAATGGGCGCCGCATATTTACTTCCACTACCAATATTTTCTATAACTGTTACCACAACAATTTCTGGATCTGCTTTTGGTGCAAAACCTATGTAAAGAGAATGATCTTTTAGATGGTCAGGTATATTTTCTTTTTTTCTTTCATCGGTTTCTTGTGGAAGCGCATAAACTTGGACTGTTCCAGTTTTTCCTGATATATTATTTTTCTTATTAGCTGTAGACCAATAAGCTGTTCCATTTTTTTGGTTTACTACCTTAAACATTGCCTCAGTTATTATCTCCCAATCTTCTCTCTTAATGTTATTTTTCAAGAAATCTTCTTTCTCTAAAATTTTTTTTAATTTATCTTTACTTGAGCTTTTATTTAACCGAGGTATTGATATAGTACCTCTATTAGCAATAATGCTTGTTGCATAAGCTAATTGAATAGGTGTTGTTGAAAAATATCCCTGACCTATACCCGTAATTACAGTATCTCCATCTGTCCATTTGTTGCCATCATTTTTTATTTTCCATTCTGGGGATGGGAGTACGCCTGAAGACTCATAAGGCATATCAATCCCAGTCTTACTGCCAAATGAAAAATATTTAAAAAATGACGAGATTTTTTCTATACCAAGTTTATTTGCAAGCATATAAAAATATACATCGCATGATTGAATTATGGATTTTTCTAAATCCACTAACCCATGACCTTTTGGTTTCCAATCTCTAAACCTTCTGGAACTAGTTGGTAATTGAAAAAATGGTCCAGCATAATATTCTTCTAATGGATTAATGATATTATTCTTAATTCCATTTAAAGCTACAATAGGTTTTATTGTTGAACCTGGAGAATATAACCCATTGATTGATCTATTGAATAATGGGCTTTTAAGATTTTTATTTTCTTCTTTTGAAACATCTATTTTCCACAATCTATTATTAGGATTGATAGATGGAACACTAACCATTCCCAATATTTCTCCATTTTTTGGATTCATGGCGATGGAAGATCCAGTAAATCCATCTAATTTTGAATACATATATTTTTGAAGATTTATATCTATTGTGAGATGTAAATCTTCTCCTGGAGTTGCTGCTTTAACATCTAGATCTCTTAATTGCCTACCTTTAGCATTTATCTCTACATGTTTAAATCCAGGTAGTCCATATAGTTTTTTTTCATAAAATTTTTCAATGCCAGTTTTTCCAATGTACTGACCATTCTTATATGTTTTCTTATCTAGAGTTAGCAAATCTTTACGGTCTATAAGACCAACACGACCAAGCACATGATGCGTTATTTCTTTATAAGGGTATTTTCTTAATAAACTCGCTACAACATCTAAGCCGTCATACTTATACCTAATTGACAAAACTTTTGCTACCTCTTCTTCCGTTAAGTTATCTTTGAGAGTTATTGAATTATAATGTGAATATTTCGATTTTTTTTTATAAAATATTTTTATTTCTTTTTTTGATATTGTTATTTGCTCATCAATAGCATTTATGATTTTTTCAATATCTCTCGCTTCTTTTATATTAATTTCTACTGAGTACAATGATGAATTATCTGCAAGAACTACATTATTGCGATCATAAATTATTCCTCTGCGTGGAGGAGTTTGAATATATTTAATTCTATTAGTTTCAGATAATGTATCAAAGTGGTCATAACTAATAACTTGTAAAAAATATAAGCGACTTATAAGCAAGATAGTTAGAATAGATAGAATAATTAATAAAATATCAAATCTTTTATTAAATAACCTTTCTGAATTTATTCTGCTAAAATCTAAAAATGATTTTTTCAATGTATCGCCTCTTTTCTTGAGAACTAAAATTTAATTTTTTTCTTGTTTATGATTAGTTCTTTTAAGTCATCCATTATTAGGTAAAAACATGGTAATACTATCAAGATTAATATAGTAGCAAATAATAAGCCAAAACCTAAACTTACTGCCATTGGTGATAAAAATTTTGTTTGTCCAGTCGCAAAAAATATTAATGGTGATATACCCAAAAATGTTGTTATAGAAGTTAAAATGATTGGTCTAGCCCTTACATTGCAGGCCTCTATTGTGGCTGTTATTTTATCTTTACCATCTGATCTTAATTTTTTTAAGAAGTCGATTAGTATCAAAGAATCATTTACTACAATACCTATGAGCGCCAAAAGTCCTATTACAGATAGAAATTGTAAATTATAACCAAATAAAATATGCCCTAAAATTACACCTACTACAGCAAATGGTATAGAAAATAATACTACTAAAGGATCTAAAATAGTTTTAAATAAGACTGCTAATATAAAAAATATAATAGCTAAAGATATGAACGCGGTTTTTTTCATATCAGCAAAATTTTCTCTACTCCTTTTTTTACTCCCTAAATACATATACTCATATGATGGATCATTTTTAAAAATCTTTTCATATTTTTTATCGAATATATCGGTAACTTCCAGAGGAGTTATAATATTTGGGTCAACATCTGCACTAATTTTTGCTAACCTCTGCCCGTCTCTTCTCATGACTGTATTCATTCCTCTAGACATTTGAATATCAGCTACTTCTGCTAAATAAATTGTTTTGCCTGACTCTAAAACGATGGGTAATTGATAGAGCTTACTACTATCATTTCTATATTTTTCTGAATATATTAATCTTACTGGGACGCGCTCGCCTTTAAGATTAAAGTACGCTGCTTCTAATCCTAAGAATCCTGTCCTTACTGATTCAGCTATATCAGCCTGACTTAAACCTAATTCTTTACCTCTATTATTTATTTTATATTTGAACTCAACTTTTCCTGGATCTTGATCTTGCTCCACATCCTTAACACCTTCAATTCTTGATAAAAAATCTTCTATCTCTTTAGCATACTTAATGAGAATTCTTTGATCTTGACCAACTACTCCAATTACAATATCAGACCCACCTGGTCCACCAGATGCTTTTTTAACTGCTACTTTTTGTAGGCCAGATATTGAGGTTAATTTTTTTCGTAAAGAATTAATTATATCTTCTTCACTTCTATCTCTTTCCCCATAACTATCAAAAGACATATTAAATAATGGCGTTACAATATAATCTACAAATCCTTGGGGGCTTCTTTTTTTAAGGCTTACAACAATTTGAATATACTGACTTCCTAAATCAAATCTACTAAAATCTTTGAAGCTGACACCAACATTAGTATAAAGAGATTCTAATTCAGAGTCTTTAAGGTCTGATAAAATAATTTTTTCCATTTTTATAGCTAATCTTTCGCTATCCTTTACACTACTTGTAATTGACGCTTCGGCATTAATGAAAAATGAACCGCTATCGACTTTCCCAAATTGATAATAAGGAATTCTAGTCACAGCGAAAGTAATAATTACACATAAAATTCCAACTGTGACGCTAGATACTAAATATCTATTCTTTATACTTATACTTAAGTACTTATTATAGATAGATAAAGCTTTTTTCCATTTTTCTTTTTTTTTATTATTTTTATCAGGTTTTTTTAAAAAGCTTGCGCAGTGGGAAGGTAAGACAATAAAAGCTTCCATTAAAGACCCTAATAAAGCTACGGTTACCACTAATGGTATAACTTCTATAAACTTACCTAAGGTTCCAGATATGCTTAGCATTGGTAAGAATGCCGCAATAGTTGTAAATGTTGATGCTACTATTGGCCAAAAAACTTCTTTTGCGCCAATTTTTGATGCAGCTATTGGATCCATACCATTTTCGATATGCCTATATGTATTCTCTGTGACTATAATAGCGTCATCAACAACCATTCCTAAAGCCACCAAGAAAGCAAATAAAGAAACCATATTTATAGTGAAGCCAAAAATATACATCCCAAATGCAGCAACTAAAAATGATACTGGTATTCCAAAAGCAGTTATAAAAGCAACTCTTGAGTTTAGAAAAAAATACAAAGAAATAAGCAATAATGATAAGCCTATAATTCCTGAAGATTTAACGGTATCAAGTCTCGTTTTTACATTTATAGAAAAATCACTAAAAACACTAACTTTTAAGCCAGCTGGTAAAGAGTAGTTTTTTACAATTTCTCTTACATTTTTAGAAACATCAAAAACTGATGCATCTGCGGTTTTTGTAACAGACATATTAACTGCGTTCTTTCCATTAAATCTTCCTACTGAGCTCTCTTCTTCCAATCTTTGCTCAACAGAAGCAACTTCTTTCAATAACAGTTGTCCGCCAATGTCATTATTCCTTAACGTAATATTTTCTATAGCTTTAATAGATGAGGAACCTAAACCTCTTAATAAAATATCTCCTTCTAGAGCTTTTACTGAGCCGCCAGGCAGATCTCTGATATTACTTTTAAGTGCATAAATAATTTCTTTTGTAGATATCTTTTTAGCCGAAATAATCGAAGGATCAATTATAACCCAAATTTCATCATCTCTATTTCCTGCAATACCTACACCGGCAACTCCATCAAGCTGCATTATTTTTTGCTTAATATTTTTTGCATTATTAAACAAAAGACTTTGCCTTGTTTCACCATAAATACTTATACTTATTACAGGGAATCTAGTTTTAACTCTTGATATTTCTGGCTCATCTGCCTCTTCTGGAAAACCATCTATAGCGTCAGCTAAATCCCTTACTATTCTTAATAATTCATCAACGTCAGTATCAGGCTTAAGTTTTAAATTAATAGCAGAAACACCTTCGGAACTTTTGGAATAATAGAAATCTATATCTTGAAGATTATCTAAGGTGTCTTCTATTGGAATAGTTACCTGTTTTTCAACTTCTTCCGGTGAAGCCCCATCGTATTTCGTAATAATTTTAATCGCATCTTTTTCTATTACTGGAAACATCTCTTCTGGCATTGATTGCCATGATATTATACCAACTACAACAATTAAAAATAAAAATAGATTTACTACAAGTGGATTTTTTATAGAATAATCTATCATAATTTTTTATTTTTTAGATATTAAAATATCTTGTCCTGCTGATAATGAAGATACATCTTTTGTTACTATTACATCGTTTGATTTTATATCACCATTAATAACATAAATTTCATCAAACCTAGTTAAAACATTTATTTCTTTTTTTTCTAATTTTTTATTATTAACAATAAAAATAAATTTTTTTCCATTATCACTTAAAACAGAAGAAACTGGAACTCCGAAGCTTTTATTTATTTTCGGCAATATAAATTTTGCACTTGCTAACATACCTGACCTTAAATTATTATCTTTGATTCTAATTCTTAATAAATGTGTATAAGTTTCTAAGCTTGGGCTAGTTTGAAAAGCTATTAATTTCCCAATTGATTTCCTATTACTAGAAACAACTTCAATATTCATATTTAATTTTAGGCCGTCGATAACATCACCTCTTACTTCTACATAAAGATCTAAGCTTGAAGCATCAATTAAATTAGCCACTATCATATTAGGGCTAACAGTATCACCTTCATTAATATTTATTTTATTAATAACACCTGAAAATTTAGCTTTAATAAATGTTTTCTGAAAATCTTGTTTACTTCTATACATTGCAACCTCTAACTCAATTTTTTTTTGTAATGTTTTATCATATTGAGATTTTGATAATAATGATTTTTTATCTAATATTGACATTCTTTCAACTTCTTTGGTTTGCAATTCATAATTTCTTTTTGCTAATTCGTATAACTTCTTATATATATAGTATTCTTCTAAAATTAAGATCACCTTACCTGATTTTACAAATTCTCCAGGCTGCACTATCTTTTTTGCCAGCCTGCCGTTAATTTCAAACTTTAATTCTGCTTTTTTTGAGGGCTCTAGTCTTCCTGTATAATCAACTATAGGTGAAATGTTCTGCATTTTTAATTTCGCGACGTCAACAACCACAGGAACTGGCTTATTTACATTAGCTTCTGGCTCTGGCTGAATTGCAACAAGTAGAATGGAGATAATTACAAAAGAAAATAGCACTAATATGCTTAATTGACCTTGATTCTTAAGAATCTTGTAATTTTTAAAAATATTCAAATTATCCTCTTTTAGGTTAATATAATAGAATTATTATCTCAAACTTTTGTTATATAATATATCTTATATGAAAAAAATAATTAACCTAACAATATGTATATTAGTACTTTTTTCTACAAAAGTATCGGCTCAAGATTTCTCAGATGATGATTTCTTTTGCTGCTCTGTAAATGAGCTATACAAAACTTCTGCTAAAAATAATGAAAGTGATATTGCCAAAAGCGATTTAAAAGACAATTCTGAAGATATTATATATATAGAAGCTGATGAATCATTTCGTAATGAAAATAAACAAATAACCATTCTTAGTGGTGACACAAAAATAGTCAGGGGTTCAGAGATTTTAAAAAGTGAATTGACTAATGTTTTGCAACTTAAAGATAGAGCAAGACTAAGTGGAAATGTAGAATATGAAAATGAAGGTTTAATTATTAAAGCTCCTTATGCAGAATATAATACTAAAAGTTCTAGAACAGATTTTATAGCTCCTGTTTATAAATATTCATCTCTAGATATTTCCGGCAAAGCTAGATACGGTGTGAGATTAAAAAATAAAACTATGTTTTTAAAAAATTCTACTTATACAACTTGTGATCTAATAAACCCAGATTGGAATCTTATTAGCGAAACAACAGAGTTAAATTTTGAAACAGGAGTTGGGAAAGGAAAAAATGTATTTTTAACAGTAAAAGGTATCCCTGTATTCTATTCTCCTTTCATGCAATTTTCTTTGGATGAACAAAGAAAAACTGGGTTCTTAGTTCCGGATTTCTCTGGTAGTTGGGTAAAGGGGCCAGATGTAATTGCGCCTTTCTACTGGAATATAGCAGAAAACATGGATATGTTGGTGCAGCCTTCTTATATTCAAGAAAGAGGGAGTAAGATTGAGACTAATTATAGATATTTGAATAAAGGTTATGCTGGGTCTGTATACTTTACATATTTGGATGACGACTCAACATATAAGGATAGAGTAAGAATACAAGGAGATACAAGAAGTAATAACGATAGATATAACTTTTATGCAAGGCATGAGCAAACTTTTAAGAATAATATAACGATAGATCTGCTTTACGATAAGTTTTCAGATAAAGACTATTTTGATGATTTTGGAACAGGTATTTCTAGAACCAGCACCACATATAGAACTAGACATGCAAAATTAAATTATTCTATAAATGGTTGGGATATAAATTCAAGATTTTTAGGGTACCAAATATTTGATAAAAAATTAAATTCTTCTGCAAAACCATATGATGTTTTACCAGAAATAAAAGTACGAAAAAGATGGGATTTATCATTTTTAAATTATGATTTAAGCACATCTTTATCTAAATGGAACCATATTTCGAAAGTTGATGGAACAAGAGCTGATATTCAAATAGGAGTTGATAAAACTTTTCTCATGAAAGGCTTAAGTATTACCCCAAGATTAAAAATACAACATACAAGTTATGATTTAGATAAACAGACCTCAGGATTATCTTCAACTCCCAGTAAGACAATACCTATATTTACTTTAGATAGTGAGATGACATTGTCAAAAAAAATAAAAAATACAAATATAGCGCATCAAATTAAACCAAGATTGTTTTATCTTTACTCTGCAGAAGAGGATCAGAGTGACATACCAATATTTGATACTGGGCTTAATGAATTTACTTACAGTCAATTATTTAGAGATAATAGCTATTCTGGTTTAGATAGAAATAATGACACTAATCAACTCACATTTTCTCTTTCTTCGAGTTTTTATAATTTAGATGAATCAAGAGATTTATTTACTTTAAGCATAGGACAAATTTTATATTTAGAGGATAGAAATGTATCAGTTGATAACAATACAACATATAATAGATCAAATTCTAATATTGTTGCTGAATTAGAATATAATCCAACAATGAAAGCTAAATTTACCTCTACTTATTTGCATGACTCGAGAGGTAGGAGTGATAAGACACAAAAAAGCATACATTCTTTCCAATACAGAGGTGAAGGAAACAATGTGATAAATGCTAGTTACAGATATAGAAAAAATGATATTGAGCAAGGTGATTTAAGTTTTGCATGGGGAATAAACAGTCGCTTAAATTTACTTGGTAGATGGAATTATGATTTTAAAAATAATTTGAATGGAGAAGATTCTGGGAATATTGAAACATTAGCTGGCTTAGAGTATGAAAGCTGCTGCTGGAAAGCTAGACTTGTTAAAAGAAAATATAAAGTCGATGCTGACACTTACGAGAAAGACATTCAATTTCAAATAATGTTAAAAGGTTTTACAGATGTTGGAACCCCGCTTGGCGATTTAATCGCCGAAAGCATTAAAGGTTACACAAATAAAGAATACTAAAAAAATGAAAAATATAACTCTTATAATACTAATACTATTTACTTCAGTTTCTTTTGCTAAAGTTTTAGATCAGGCAATTGTCATAATTGAAAACGATGTAATTACTCAAGCAGAATACCAAAGTAGATTAAAATTTGTAATAGATCAATATAGGCTTTCTGGTAACCCTCTCCCCAATGACTTAGAAGCATTCCGACAACAGATTTTAGATCAAATGGTAAATACAAGACTTCAGATGCACTATGCGCAAAAAAATGGTCTAGAAGTTAAAGAATGGATGATTGATAAAGCTATGGAAAATATGGCGCAAAAATCTAAAGTTACACTCTCAGAATTTAGAGAGCAAATGATACAAAATGGCGTTAACTACAATACTTATAGGAATGTTATCAAACAGGAGTTGGCAACAAGAGAAGTTCAGAGAAGAATCATTTCCGAAAGAATAAAAATTAGTAAAAAAGAAATTGAAGATTTTTTGAAACATAAATCACATATTTTTAAAGAAAATAATCAATATAAGATATCTAATATCCTTATTTCACTTCCTGAAACTCCATCAATAAATGAAAAAATGAATGCAAAAAGTAAAATTAAAATGATTCAGAATAAATTTAATAATGGCGAAAGATTTTCTTCCCTTGCCAAAAGCTACTCAGATAGTGGTAATTCTATGTCAGGTGGTGGGCTTGGATGGAGAAAAATAAGTGAAGTTCCTAAAATATTTTTAGAAGGTTTAGAAACATTAGAAAAAGGGGCAATAAGTGAAATAATAGAAACCATTAATGGCTTTTATATTTTTTATTTGGAAGATAAAAAAGAGGTAAGCAACATTGAAATTGAAGAAAGAAAAGCAAGACATATTTTAATTAAAAAAAATGCTCTTGTTACTGACGATGTTGCAAAAAATAAACTTTTAGAAATAAAATTACGAATTATTAATGGTGAGCTTTTTTCTGATCTTGCAAGAGCATATTCGGATGACACTATGTCAGCAGCTGATGGAGGAGATCTTGCTTGGGCAGCTCGTGGCACTTTTGTTCCAGAATTTGATGACAAAATTGATGTTTTACCTTTGAATAAAGTGAGTGAGCCATTCTCAAGTCAATTTGGTTGGCATATAATAGAAGTCCTCGGCAAAAGGAAACAAAATAATACTGAGTTAGTGAAGAAAAATTTAGCTAGAAAATACTTAACCTCTAGTAGGTCAAATGAAGTTTTAGATTCATGGATAATAGAGCTTAGGGGAAAAAATTACGTCAAATATATTACAGAAAATTCAAATAAGTCTAGAAACAGTATTTTAAATAAAAAAAACTATATTAAAAAACAAAAACAATGGGATCCTTTTTCTGAATGAAAAAAATACCAAAGATTCTTATTACGCCAGGAGATCCATCTGGCATAGGTTTTGATATTTTACTAGAAATATCTAAAAAAAAATTTCCTGCAAAAATCATTGCTGTTACCAGCATAAATCTACTTAAAGAAAGAGCAAAAATTTTAAAAAAAAGTGTTATTTTAACAAATGTAAATTTACATGATGATGATATTCCTATTAATCGTCCTGGAGAAATTTTAGTTCACGATATAAAACATACCAAGAAAGTAGTTATTGGATCGCCGAGCGTTAAACATGCGCCTTTGATTTTAAAATCACTAGATATAGCTATTGCTGCATGTATAAATAGTAAAGCAGACGCTATGGTTACTGGGCCTGTACAAAAAAATATATTAATGGAGTATGGTGCAGATTTTTCTGGTCATACAGAATATATAGCGCATAGAACAGGAGGCACACCAATAATGATGCTTCATTCTAAAAAACTAAGAATAGCTCTTTTAACCACACATATTCCTCTATCTAAGGTCACAAAATCAATTAATAAGAAACGAATAGAAACTTATATTAAAATTATCAGTAAGGATTTAAATAATAAGTTTGGAATAGAAAATCCAAAAATTTGGCTTTGTGGTTTAAATCCTCATGCTGGCGAAGGCGGATACATAGGTATGGAAGAAAAAAATATCATCTTACCAGCAATAAAAACTATGAGAAAACAAGGGTATGACATTGATGGGCCATACCCAGCAGATACAATCTTTACAAAAAAAGGCGCTGATTTAATATTAGCTATGTACCACGACCAAGCTTTACCAGTAATAAAAACACTGGGCTTCGGCAACATAGTAAATACCACTCTAGGACTACCAATTATAAGAACTTCTGTAGATCATGGTACAGCTGTAGATATAGCTGGTACTAATAAAGCAGACTCAGGAAGTTTATTATCCGCAATAAAAACTGCTATTGAAATAGTAAAGCAAAAAAATGCAAGATAATATTAGGCCCAATAAAAACCTAGGGCAAAATTTTTTAATTAACGAATACGTTATAAATACAATTTTAGAAATACTGGATATCAAGAAAGACGATTATATTCTAGAAGTTGGCCCTGGAAAAGGAGCTCTAACAAAGAATATAATTAAAAAAACAAAAAATTACATTGGGGTGGAAAAAGATAAAAATCTAAGTGAATTTTTAAAAATTAATTATAAAGAAAATATAGATATAAGAAACGAAGATATTCTAAATTTTAATTTTAATAAAATTTTCAAAAATAATTACAGAGTAATTGGCAATATACCATATAATATATCTACTAAATTATTAATGAAATGTATAGAAAATAAAAATTTTATTTCTCAAGTTCATTTTATGATGCAAAAAGAATTTGTGGATAGAATTACTTCTGCGCATGGAGCAAAATCTTATGGTAGGCTTTCCGTATTAATACAAATTTTTTTTAAAGCTGAAAAATATATTGATATCGACCCTTCTAATTTTTACCCAGAACCAAAAATTCATTCTTCTTTCATGTCATTAACCCCATTAAAAAAAATCTTATTAGAAGAAAATGAAGTTAGTGATTTTTTAAATTTTGTGAAAGAAATATTTAAGACTAGAAGAAAAAAAATAAAGAATTGTTTAGATATAAATCATAGAGGTTTATATGATAATATTGATAAAAGAGCAGAAGAGCTATCAATAGTTGAAATGATAAAATTATATAGAGATATTAAAAATGATGACAAACTTATATAAAATTGATGTTAGTGTTAAAACAGAGTATTTAGAATACCAATCTATTCCTAATGAAGAGAAATATTTTTTTTCTTACACTGTAACCATAAAAAATAATGGTAAAATTCCTGCCAAACTTATAAGTAGGCATTGGGTAATTGCGGACTCTAATGAAAAAATTGAAGAAGTTACTGGCTTAGGGGTTGTTGGTGAACAACCAAGGTTAGAGCCGAAAGAATCATTTGAATATACTAGTGGGACTGTCCTAAATACTCCTGTAGGAACTATGTATGGCTCATATCAAATGGTTGCAGATAATGGTTATGAGTTTGACGCAAATATTCCATTGTTTTCTTTAAGTACCCCTGGAATTCTTAATTAAATGTCCACTTATGCTATAGGTGATATTCAAGGTTGTTACAAAGAGTTCAAAAGGTTATTAAAAGAAATAAATTTTAACAAAAATAAAGATACTTTGTGGCTTGCTGGAGATTTAGTTAATCGAGGTCCCAAATCTTTTGATGTTATAAAATATGTTATGGACTTAGAGTCAAGTGCAATTACAGTTTTAGGCAACCATGATTTTTATTTAATTGCATCTTATTATGAAATCGACCCTTGGCCACACAAAAATAATTCTTTTGAAGAAATAATTTCTAATAAAGATGGTGAGAAAATTATAAATTGGTTAAAAAATCAAAAAATAGTTCATCTTGATGAGTATTTAAAACACATACTAGTTCATGCTGGCATTCATCCTAATTGGGAAATTACAGAAATGTTATCACTCGCAAATTTAATTGAAGGATCTCTAAGGGGTGAAAAATGCAGAGAATTTGTAAAAACACTATGGAGTAATAGCCCAGATAATTGGGATAAAAATTTAACCCAAGAACAAAAGCTAATTTTTTCTGTGAATGTTTTTACAAGAATGAGGTATTTGAAAAAAGATTTTTCTTTAGATTTTGATACAAAATCCCATCCTGAGAATATTAATTGTGATAATTTAATTCCTTGGTATGAATTCAGTAACAACATATATGATAAATATAAGATTATTATAGGTCACTGGTCTACACTAGGATTTCAAAATAGACATAATATTATTTCTATAGACACAGGGTGCGCATGGGGAAATAAATTAACAGCTGTAGAAATTTCAAAAAATACAGACCTTAAGAAATATGAAGTGAATTGCTAAGATTTTTTAACTAATATTTCTGATTTAAAATCATGGCTATTAGAATCACTCTTTTTGTAAAATCGAGAATCAACTACATCCCATTCTTCTTCGTCAAATTTAGGGAAATATTTATCGCCATCTATCTCATGATTTATTAGAGTCAAATATAATTTATTTACTAAATTTATAGTTTGAGAATATAAGTCTGCCCCACCTATAATAAATACCTCTTCTTCATTACGTGATATATTTAGTGCTTCTTCCAAATTATCAAGAACCATGACTTTTGAATTTTTTAAATTTCTTGATAAAACAATATTATTTCTTTCTGGCAATGGTTTTCCGATTGAATCATAAGTTAGTCTACCCATAATGATGGTTTTATTTATTGTTATTTTCTTAAAGTTTTTTAAATCATCTGATAAGTGCCAAGGCATGTCATTATCTTTACCTATAACACGATTTTTCGACATAGCGACTATAATAGATGCATTCATACTAAACTGCTATTGCTCCCTTTATATGAGGATGAGCCATATAATTTACTATTTCAAAATCCTTGTATTCAAAAGAAAATATATCATCAATTTTTCTATTTATTTTTAAATTAGCCAAATCATAAGGTTTTCTTAAGATTTGTGTTTTTGCTTGATCAATATGGTTTTTATATAGGTGTAAATCTCCAACTGTATATACAAAATCACCGACTTCATAATTTAAAACATGAGCAACCATATGCACCAGTAAAGAATATGATGCAATATTAAATGGAACTCCTAAAAATGCATCTGCACTTCTTTGGTATAATTGACACGAAAGCTTATTATTTGCTAAATAAAATTGAAATAGGCAGTGGCATGGGGGTAAGGCCATCTCATCAATTTCTCCAACATTCCAGGCTGATACTATATGCCTTCTTGAATTTGGATTATTTTTCAAACTCTCAATTAAATTTTTTAATTGATCGACATGAGAGTTGTCATTTTTTTTCCAACTCCTCCATTGGACCCCATAAATTCTACCTAAATTACCACTAGCATCAGCCCATTCATCCCAAATAGAGACCCCATTACTATTTAAAAAATCTATATTACTATCTCCGTTTATAAACCATAAAAGTTCATATATAACTGACTTCAAGTGTATTTTTTTAGTTGTTATCAAAGGGAATCCTTTTGAAAGATCAAATCTAGTCTGGTAGCCAAACGTAGAAAGAGTGCCAACACCTGTTCTATCATTTTTCTCTACTCCATTTTCTATAATATGGCTAAGTAAATCCAAATACTGCTTCATAGTGTTTATTTACCTTTTCTTATTTTTAAAATATAAAGACCTAAAAAAAACATTGGTACGCATAAAATTTGCCCCATTGTAACCCAACTAAAGATAAGATAGCCAATATGAGAATCTGGTACCCTATAAAATTCTACAAAAAATCTTAATGCTGAATAAAAAATTAAAAAATATGCTGTAATGAAAGATATTCTTGTTTCTTTTGATAATATAATATTTAATATAACAAATAATAATAAACCTTCTAGCAAAGCCTCATATATTTGCGTTGGGTGCCTCGGAATATTATCTACCTTAGTAAATATAACACCCCAAAAACTATCTGTCGGTTTCCCCCATAATTCGCCATTAATATAATTTCCAATTCTTCCTGTAAATAAACCGATCGGTACTAACTTCACTATAAAATCTGAAACTTCAAAAAAAGCTATTTTTTTTCTTTTACAGAAATAAATTATACCTAATAATACTCCAATAAAACCTCCGTGAAAGCTCATACCGCCATTCCAAATATAAAATACAGCAATAGGATTTTCTAGTGTATAGGCTAAATTATAAAAAATAGAATATCCAAGTCTTCCTCCTACTAAAACTCCAACGAAACTATAAAATAGTAAGTCAGAAAACTCATCACTATTTATTTTTATAATATCATTTTTTATATAGAAGTTTCCGAGGTACCATGATAAAAAAAAAGCTATTAAATACATAACCCCATACCAATAAATATGAAAGCCACCTAGGGAAATAAAAATTGGATCAATGTTATGTATCATTATTATTAATTTTTTATTATAAATGTATATAATACCAGAGCTATGATAATAAATCGTCTCTCTAACGAAACCAGTCCATATCTTCAACAGCATACTAAAAGTACTGTTAATTTAGGCTTTTGGGAGAGAAAATCTTTAGAGAAAGTTAAAGAATCTAATTTACTATCAATTAGTTACTTAATTTATCGTGGCATCATGCGGTGCTGCATGAATTATTTGAAAAACAATAATCCGCTGATATTATGAACGATACTAAGTATGTAAGTGAGAGAACACATGAATGGAATTGATAACTTAAATATAGATTATTATAGTATAACTAATATTAATAATAGCTCTGGAAACACAGATGGTAAAATATATTTAAGTGATACTGTAGTATATGTTTGTACTCAATTTAAATATGAAGAGATAATTAATGATATAAAAAAATTTATGCTCAGGATTAACATGTTATGAAAATAATAATTTTTTTTAATAAACTTTTTAAATTTATTGCGCACATTACAAATACAAAAAAAATAATAGCTGATATAGGTGAATTTAATATTTGCGCAGATGAAAAGCAATCTGAAAAAATAAGATTATGGTTTGCAAAAATATTAAAAATTATTGGTGTAAAAACTACAATCAAAGGTAAGATTAAATCCGGAAATTATTTAATAATATCAAATCATTCTTCGTGGCTAGATATTATAATTTTAGGAAGTACATTTAAAACAACTTTTTTATCAAAAATTGAGGTTAGCAGATGGCCAGTTATTGGAAAAATAACTACAGCTGTGGACATGTTATTTATAAATAGAGGGGCAAAAGATGCAGCCTCACATGCGGTAAATGGAATATCAAAATTTATATTAAATAATAGAAATGTAACTATATTTCCTGAGGGGACATCATCTGGTGGCAAAGACTTATTAAAATTTAAGCCTAGACTTTTTGCTAGCTGCATAGACACTAATTCCCCCATTCAGTGTGTTATAATAAGATACCCTTATAAAGAAAAAAATATCCACCCCAGCGTTCCATTCGTCAGAGGTGATTCTTTATTTTTAAATATCCTAAAAGTATTATTTCAAGATAATATTACAGCAGAAATAACAATATCAGATTTTGTATATACAAATAATAAAGATAGAAGATCTATTGCAAATGAGTGTTACGAAATTATTAAAAAAGATTTAGAAAAAAATGCTAATTAATATTCTTGAAACTGCATTTAATTTAATAATTTCTTTAAATAAAGATTTATTTGAAATTATAAGTCTTTCTCTAAAAGTAACAATTTCCGCTTTAATAATAGCTGTATCTATAAGTATTCCTATTGGAGCGTTTCTTGCGCTATATAAAAATAAGTTTCAATCTTTTTTAGTATTAATTTCAAATACATTAATGGGGATGCCACCTGTGGTACTTGGTTTATTAATTTATACACTAGTATCAAAAAAAGGAATATTTGGGTTCCTTGATATATTGTATACGCCTTCAGCAATGATACTTGCTCAAACATTATTAATTATACCCATAGTAATTTCTCTCACATATGAAGAAATTTATAAAAAAAATAAAGAATATAATTTACTTTTAATTTCACTAAATTTAAGTAATTTCTCGAAATTGAAAACATTAATATACGAATGTAGATATGCTTTATTAACAGTTGCTTTAACTGGTTTTGGCAGAGCCAGTGCTGAAGTTGGCGCAGTTATGATTGTTGGTGGAAATATTAATCACTTTACAAGAGTTATGACAACTGCGATAGCATTTGAAACTAGTAAAGGGAGTATTGAATTAGCTGTTGCACTTGGTTTAATTTTACTTCTAATTTCATTAATTATTACAATAATTATAAAATCTCTAAGGAAGATAAGCTGAATGAATATTTTACCTTTAAAAATACATAATTTGAGCTATTCAGTTAATGGAAATAACATATTGAACAATATAAATATATTGAGTGATGAAAAAAAGATCACAATTATAGCTGGCAATAATGGTTCAGGAAAAAGTACCTTATTAAAAATACTTCACGGCCTAATAGAGATTCCAGACAATATAATTAAATGGGGAGATTATTCAATAAAAAATGTTAAGGATAATCAGACAATGGTATTCCAGACACCTATATTATTAAATAGAACAACTTATGAGAACTTAAATTATGTTGCTAATAAAAAAAATATAACTGAAAAAAATTATGTACAAAAAATAATAGAGAAGTTAAATATAAAAGATATTGCTAATGTTAATACCAGATATATATCTGGTGGAGAAAGACAAAAAGTATCTATAGCAATGGCAATAATAGGTGATCCCAAAATAATTTTTTTAGATGAGCCAACTTCTCAACTTGATCCTGTGTATAAGAATGAAATTGAAAATATAATAAAGAATCTTTCAGATTTAAACGTAAAAATATTTATGACCTCACATGATGTATCCCAGATTAATAGAATTGGGAAAGAGATAATTTTTTTAGACAATGGAAATGTAATATATCAAAACAGTGTAACTAAATTTTTTAATGAAAAACACTGTAGTTTAATAAACAATTATATGAATTATGGCTAAATTAGAAAAATCTCAAATTATTATTTGCGTGAGTAACAATCTTCTTCTTTATAAAGTTTGATTTTTGTATGGTATACATAGACTTTTGAACAATACTTTCGATAAACTTATTATCTATCGAGTATATTTTTTCAATAAACTTTAATTGTCTTCTTGCTTGTATATTTATTATTTTCTGTCTTCTTGCGTATCTAGAAAATAGATTTTTTCTACTAAAAGATATGTTGCTGCTATTAACAATGTCTATAATCTCAATAATATCTGATACTCCTAAGTTAAGACCCATTCCTGCTAAAGGGTGCACAGAATGCGCTGAATCTCCTACAAACACTACATTTCCTACTACGTACTTTTCTGAATCAAATCCTATTAAATCAAATGAGATCGGTTTATTAGTTAATTTTATTTCACCAAATTTTTTATTTGTTATTTCTTCAATAAAATGCGCAATATTTTCTTCTTGAAAAATTTCATCGTCTAAATATTTATTTTTTATACTAACGACCATAGAAAATTTGTTATTTGAGGTAGGTAGAAATGCAATTGGACCAGTTTTGAGAAATATTTGATGTGCTGCATTATTATTTTTTATTGTATGCTCGATATTAAAAACTAAAGCTTTAGAGTTGTAATCATCATATATATTCTTTTCTTGTAAATTTTTCTTTATACTTGATTTTGAACCTTCGCAACTGAATAAATATTTAGCTTCTATGTTTTCATGGTTGTTAATCTCTACTTTAACACCTTTCTCTGTGTTTTCTATTCCGCCAATATCATAATTATCTAATAACTTAATATTATCATCTTCTTCTATTTTATTTAATAAAGATAAAGAAATATTTTTACTCTGCACTATATAACCAATTTTAGTTTGGTTAATTTTTTCAGAAAAAGTAATCATATTTTTATGATTGAAGTTCCTGTAATAAATACACATTGAATCTATATTATTTATCTCGTGTATATTTTTCCACACATCTAGCAACTCGTAAAAAGACTTTGTCTTTTTAGAAATTGAATAAACTCTATTAATTTTTAAACTATTTGATAAATTTTTTTCTATAATCACTATTTTTTTGTTACTACTACTAAGCGACAAAGCCAATGACATTCCAATAATTCCTGCTCCAACTATTATTATATCTTCTTTCATTATTGTTTTTTTAGATTTGAAATTAATGCTTGTGAAAAATTAATACCTAATAAATATCTTATTATATTTATTCTTAAACTCTTATTAATATCCATAAATAGTAATGATGCGCTAATGAGACTATTTTTTAAAAATCCACCACCATGTATAAATGATGCTAGAAAATCTGTAAATTTTACTAACCTTTCTAGTTCCCCAATTCTTTCTTTATGATAACAATCAAATATTCGGGAGAAATTATTAATTTCTTCTTTTTCATTTTTTTTAATCATTTTTGTGAGATATGCACAATCACGAAGTGATAAATTAAAACTTTGTGCTGCTATTGGGTGCAATGTATGTGCTGCGTCGCCTAGCAAACATATATTTTTATTTGTAAAATTTTTATAATATCGCATTTTTAGTGGGTAAATCTTAACATTATTTATCTCAGATATTTTTCCACATTTTTTTCCCATTAAGTTTTGAAAATACTTTTTAAGTTCATTATTTTCTAAATTTTCTATGATTTCTGATTCCTTTTCATTTGTTGAATATATTAGGGTCCAAATATTTTCTTTTCTCGGAATAACGCCCAGTACACCGTTATTTGTGAACCTTTCATATGCTGTATCTGAATTATATTTATTAGATAAAAGCTCACATACAATTGCATTCTGTTTGTAGTCTTTCTGAATTATTTCTGAAAATATGTTATTTAAAATTTTATCTTTTGATCCACTTGAGAATACTAGCGATCTAGATGCCAAATTTTTTTCAATAGACTCAAGCTTGTAATTTACATTAATTTCTTTACCTTTATCTACGCTCATGACTTGGGCTCCATGTATAATATTTATATTATTTTCATTTTCAATATTTGAATATAGTATATTCATGAGAATCTTTACTGGAACTTGGTACCCTAACGATTCTAGATTTTCATCTGCAGACTTTACTACCGAAGAACCAAAAATATTTTTTTTTGAAATATGTATATTTTTAACTTTTGAGCAGTACTTATTTATTTCTTTCCATAGTCCTATGCTTTCAAGTATTGATTTACTAGAGTTCGACAAAACGATATGCCTTTCATTTTCAAAAGATTTATAAATTTTTTTTGGCAGAGTATCTAATAAAGATAACTTTATTTTTGTATCTTTTAATAAACTGCAGAATGCTAAACCTGTTAAGCCTGCTCCAACTATAATTATATCCTCTGTTTTTTTATACATCTGATGCGCTGCACATAAGCTCTACTTCATTTCGTTTTTTTACTAAATTTTTTGTTATTACTTCGTTTCCATTTTTTGTTATCAATACATCATCTTCTATCCTTACACCAATACCTCTCCACTTTTTTGGAATTTTTTTATTTATTAAATTAATGTATATTCCAGGTTCTACTGTTATAACCATTCCTGGTTCAAATAGTATATTTTCATATTCACCAACATCGTGAACATCTAAACCTAGCCAGTGCCCCGTTTTATGCATAAAAAAATCTTTGTACAACTCTTCATTTATTACTCTATTTATATCATTAGGTAATAAATTTAGAGCCACCAAACCTTTTGATATTTCCTCAACTGTAATTTCATGAACTTGCTCCCAAGTTACACCTGGCTTTATAAATTCAATGGCTTTTTCTTGAGCATTCAATACTAAATCATAAATTAAAGCCTGCTCTTTAGTATACTTTCCGTTAACTGGAAAAGTTCTAGTTATATCTGAGGCATATCCTTGATTTTCTGCAGCAGCATCTATTAATACCAAATCTTTGTCTTTTAGTAGATTATTATTTTTTATATAATGAAGTGTGCACGCGTTATTACCACTCCCTACTATTGACATGTAAGCAAAATGCATATTATTTTTATTGAAAACATATTTGATTTCTGCGTCTAACTCATATTCGTAGATACCAGGTTTAGATTTTTTCATGGCCTCCTGATGTCCAATGATAGAAACTTTAGCTGCTTCCTTAATCAACTCTATTTCGTAATCAGATTTTATTAGTCTAAGTTTTTGGGTAACTGAGTGTAATGCGACTATTTTTTTTGGAAATATATAATTTTTTCTATTATTTTTTCCTGATTTAGAAATTTTCTCATAAATAAAATCATCTAACTCTGGGTTCAAGCCTGATTCTATATAAATACTATCTTTATCAATAATATAATTTAATATCTTTTCCTCATAATCATCATAACTTTGGACTTCTGAAAAACCTGAGTTCTCTAAAATATCAGAATTTTCTAATCTGCTGCCATCCCATATTTTTTCATGCTCAGAAGTATTATTTCTAAATAACACAGAAAAAATTTCACCTGATTTTTCAAATACTATGTTAATTAAATTTGGCTCACTAATTCCAGTCATGTATAAAAAATCACTATCTTGTCTATAGGGATTCTCTACATCTCTAGTTCTATAATTTCTATTAGCCGATGATAATATAGCTATAGAATTTTTTGGCATCTTCTCAACCAAAGCTTTTCTTCTATTTTTAAGCTCTTGTAATTTCATATTTTGTTAACCAAATAAATAAATTCGATAAAGTAGTATTTTTCTATTGACCTATAATGCCTGCAAGAATAATATAACTAATATATGAATAATGATCACATAATATCCTCTCTAAATAAAGAGCTAGACGACTTAGAAAGCAAAATAGAAGAATTGTCTAACAAATATTTAGATCTTAAGAAAGAAAATCTATTGCTTAAAGAAAGGCAAGAATTAGAAGTCTCTGAAAAATTCAAAATTAGAGAAAAAAATCAGAAAGTACAAACCAAGGTTGAAGGTATAATAAATAGGCTAAGAACACTGGAATATACTCAATAGTGGAAGAAAGAAATAAAAAAGTACCTGTGACAGTAAAGATTCTTAATCAAAACTATGAGGTTTCTTGTTACGAAGATGAAAAAGACGTACTTTTTAATTCAGCAGAACTTTTGAATGACAAAATGATGAAAACAAAAGCTGAAGGTAAAACTATAGGACTCGATAGAATAGCAGTAATATCAGCTTTAAACTTTGCTAATGACTCACTAAGTCACAAAGAAATGACTAACACACTAAATTCAACAATCAAACAGAGAATTCTTAGTATTAATCAAAAACTAGAGTCTATCTTACAAGATTAATTACAAATTATATTCACTAGTTAAATTTCCCAGTATTTGATATATTTTAAAGTACAACTGATGTATACGATACTATTGTTATATCTTTGTTCCTAATATTTTTACAGGGATTAAGTAACTATTCGCTGATGTGCAAACCTAAATTTTAGGTAGCCTAAAGCAAGAAACTTAAACCCACCTGAACTCATCGGTTCAAGGAAAATTAATAGTAACGGTACATCGGTTTACTTCTTAAATAAAAATCAAAAAAAATTTTTCATTTTATAAAAAAATATAAATATATTTTTAAAACTTATTAGAATTGATAAAAAAGATTAATAAAAGATAAAAAAGTAAGAAAAAAGTAAAAAAACTAAAAAAAAGATAAAAAAAGATAAAAAAAGATAAAAAAAGTAAAAAAAAGATAAAAAAAGATAAAAAAAGATAAAAAAAGATAAAAAAAGATAAAAAAAGTAAAATAAAAAAAATTAAACGCAAAATTCAAGAAAATATTGATAAATACACTAAAAAAAAGAAAAATAAAAAAAATTAAACGCTAAATTCAAGAAAATATTGATAAATACACTAAAAAAAAAAGAAAAATAAAAAAAATTCATTAAAAAAATGTTAAATCTCATTAAAAAAAAAATATTTAACATAATTTTATAAAAATTACCTTATATACTTTATTTTTAATAAAAAAAAGATTGTAT
>Ga0233426_10000038_pt1 | contig 132204 bp, 123 predicted proteins | sample SI_118_April2016_6_FD_179875 | JGI IMG/M metagenome (GOLD analysis project Ga0233426, IMG submission 179875) | Seawater microbial communities from Saanich Inlet, British Columbia, Canada - SI_118_April2016_10_MG | ecosystem: Environmental > Aquatic > Marine > Inlet | place: Canada: British...
AATGATAAAGAAAAATCAACTGGTGAACCCTGAAAGTTCAACCTACAAATCATTTATATCATTAGCTTCTTAAAAAATTAAATTAGTTTAAAACTTGATGCTTAATTTTAGCAGATGCGACAGAACCGCTTTTTTAAACTTCTCTTTTTCTTTTTATCAAACCCCCTTTTTATTGGGTGTTTTCTATGCTTTGTAATACCGTTGAAACCGTATTAAAATCGATTTTAATTAGATCTCAACGGTTCCAATACGATTTACTATCGTTTACATCACTTCTGTTACGACCGTTTCATTGATCTTAGTATATTATTTTTTAAAATAATACTTATTTTATTTTCCAATATTTATTCTTTAAAATAATTTTTAATTTAGAGTAAAAAAAAGGGCACGGATTACCGTGCCCACTTATATCAAAAATATCGTTGTGAAAATTATGTATCTTCCTCAGTATTTTTTTTCCGTTGCGACAACACTAATATAATGCTTCCAGCAACAAATAAACCTATTGTTATCGCTATGAAGTAGAATCTATTTGAGGGTTTTGAAGTATAAACTTCAATCAGTTTCTGTTCTTCAAGCATACCACACATTTTAGCCTGCTCTATAGTCGGTTTAAGGCAGTCCATACCTTCAAAACGTATTATATCCATATCATTAGTCCTTAAATATTAAATGCTCGTTCTCAATGACATAGTGTATATCATACAATCGGGAAATTGTTTCAGTTTGCCCATTATAATTGGCTACAACATCCTTATGTGTCGCAGTAAATTCAAAACCATGACTCTGTAAGGTCTGAATAGAAATTGGACCAAGGTTTAAATTCTTTAGTTTTAGTAATATGCTATAATTAGTCTTTAAGACCTTATTATGCGCGTCTACCTCGTACCAATTCTCCTTTCTTCTTATGTAAGCCGCCCGATTTTTGCAACGGTCATTACAATAACAACGCTTGGCGCTTTTTCTCTTTTCTATATGCTTGCCGCATTCAGGGTTCTTACATGTCATTGTCTTAGTTTTTTTGAATTGGTAAATTTAATAAATAATTTTATTATAAGACATCTTGTGTAGCTTTTTGTAAAATTTTTGTTACTTTTGAAGAATTATATAAAAGAATAAGATTGTTTATAATGACAAAAAAAGATAGCGGCAAACAGATTGTAGATTTAGGAAACAAATTCTACGACACTAATGAAATTAATCCCAGTAGACTTAACATAACCTCGCGTAGAATCAACTATTGGATAGACAAAAAACTTATGCCCTTTACCCAAAAACAGGAACCAAGAGCTGAGATAGCCAAGCTTGACAGTAAAAAGGAGCGCAAATGGGTACGGCTGGACCTCTCCCAAGCAACATGGGTATGTATCATCGATGAGCTGCTGAACTACAAGATTCCGTTAGAGAGATTGCAAAAACTCACCGAGGAGGTATGGCAAAGGCCCAGAGTAGAAAAATATGCAGATAAGGTTCTTAAGTGGCATATCGAGAAGAACCCCGAAGGCCTCAGCGAACAATATCTTCAAATGTTAAGGGCTAATCTGCAGAGTGAAGAGCTCATGCTCAACGTTAGGATGGAACTCAATCCATTTACGGATGCGGTCAAGTCGGCCTTCAGGTCGAGGGAGCTGCCCCATTCGTTCCTCTACGCACCTGAGAGCAACTCTCATGCCCTCCATATAGGCGACAAGGCTCTAATGCTCGACTTGGGAAGCAAATTTCTGCAGTGTACCATGATATGCATTCCCCTTATTCCCATATTAGCAAGGGTCATGGAGTCGGAATTCAGCGATGAAAGAAAGACCGACCTTGACTACCTTAACAGCATTGAAAGACAGATTCGTGACATTGTTGTATTCAAAAAACCTAAGGAAGTGGTCATCGCTTTTGAAAATGACAGCATTATACCCATTACCGTAACTCAGCAACATAAGACACGTGAGCAATTGGCACGCTACATCCTAGAGAACAAAATCAAAAAGGGGTCCAAACTTCTTATAGACATAAGATCAAACGGCAACTATAAAATAACACTCATTCAAAAATAACACGCATATGAACCTTTTAGTAGAACCTCATCAGTCCCTGCAAATACAGCCTGGTCAAATTAGTGTAAGGAGCGGCCCAACGCAATCCTACTACCAACGGCTATGCAATTTGAAGATGCTGAACGTATTTTAAACTATAATCGTAAAGATAAATTATCTCAACATGAGATTGAAGAGACTTTACAGTTTTTAAGGACCTATTCAAAGGTCATAATTTCTAACCTTATAAACGAACATTAAATGAAAAACGTCATACTCTACGTTAGGGTTTCTACAGACGAACAAGCAGACAAAGGGTTCTCCCTTAGGGACCAAGAGGAAAAACTGTTACGCTACTGCTCGGACAACAACCTGAATGTTCTGGAAATCTACCGTGAGGACTATTCGGCAAAGACATTCAACAGACCCGAGATGAAAAAGCTTATCGCCCATTGCAAAAAGGAACATAAGACTATTGACCAGTTGCTCTTTATAAAATGGGGCCGATTCTCTAGAAACACTTCGGAATCTTACAACAAAATCAACCTCTTTAATAGCTTAGGCATAACACCAAATGCAATTACCCAGCCCCTTGACCTTTCTATACCAGAACAGGGGCTCATGCTGGCCGTTTACCTTTCCGTTCCAGAGGTCGAGAACCTCAGACGGTCACAGAACGTAAGGGCTGGAATGCGTCGTGCGTTCAAGGAAGGGCGCTATGTGGGCTCGCCCCCGAAAGGCTATGATATGGGAAGGGACGCATCTAAAAGACCCGTGCTAACCCCTAATGAGGATGCACCATTAATACAGGAAGCCTTTGAGCTTGCTGCCACAGGGATATACAACCAGAAAGAGATTTTTCAAAAACTTAGAAATAAAGGGCTTAGATCCAGTTCAAGCGCTTTTTCCAGAATACTACGTAACGTACTTTACTGCGGACTGGTATACCTAAAAGCACATAAGGATGAAAGGGAACGCTACATCGAGGGCATCCACCAACCGCTGGTGACCAAAAAGACCTTTGATACCGTACAATCTGTTTTAGACGGTAGGAATAAACAAAAGGGGAAGTCACACAAAAAAGTAAACCCTAACTTCCCCCTACGTGGATTTGTCATGTGTCCTAAATGCGACAAACCGCTATCCGCAAGCTCATCCAAAGGAAGAAACGGATACTACTCTTATTACCACTGTTTCTCACCCTGTGATGTTAGGATTAAAAAAGAAGATGTGCATATCTGGTTTGAAGAATTTCTTAAGTCCATTTCATTGGATGAGAATTCTTATACCTTACTCACAGAATTGATAAAGGAGGAGTTCAAGAAAATCGATAGAGAAAGCCCTATAGGGCCAAAGCATTACGAAAAGATTAAACACCTTGAAACCAAATTAGAAAAAATTCAAGATCTATTCATTGAAGGGGATTTTAGCAAAGAAGATTACAATAAGACCAAAAAACGTTTCAAAAATCTAATTGAAGAGCTAAAGGAAAAAGAAGCACAACTGGCTAAAAAACAAGAAGTCTTTAAACTATATAAAGACGGACTAAAATCCATGGAAAACTTTAACAAACAGTACATTGACAGTGATATTGAACAAAAAAGACTACTAATTGGTTCGATATTTCCAGAAAAATTCCAATTTGATAATAAAAAAGTTCGAACCGCTGATATCAATCCAATACTGCTCAAAATAGCTAGTATTAACAAGGGTTTGAAAGGGAATAAAAAAAGGGACAAATCAAAAAAAAATGATTTGTCCCAATCAGTACTCAAGGCGGGAATCGAACCCGCACTTCCGAAAAAACTGGATTTTGAATCCAGCGCGTCTACCAATTCCGCCACTTGAGCAATTTGAAGTAGGTTGCAAAGCTAACAAATATTTTAATTTTAATCTCTTAAATTTCATCCAAACTCATTAAATAATTTATATTTTTGTGAAACACAACAACAAACCACAACTAAATGTCTTCAAATCAACTTGACCCAAAACTTTTTGCTTGTTCTCAGAGTACTGAATTGGCCGAAAAAATAGCTAAAGTATACGGTGCCGAACTCGGAAAAGTAACCACAACTCATTTTAGCGATGGCGAATTTCAGCCCGCTTTCGAAGAATCTGTAAGAGGAAGAAGAGTCTTTTTAATTGGCTCCACATTTCCAACAGCCGACAATTTAATGGAAATGCTATTAATGATTGATGCCGCAAAAAGAGCATCTGCAAGACACATAACAGCAGTAATGCCTTATTTTGGATGGGCGAGACAAGACCGAAAAGACAAACCCAGAGTAGCTATTGGCGCAAAGTTAGTGGCCAATCTATTGCAAACCGCTGGAGCAACCCGAATTATGACCATGGATTTACATGCCGATCAAATTCAAGGATTTTTCGAAAAGCCCGTAGATCATTTGTACGCCTCTACAATTTTTATGCCCTACATCAACAGCCTAAAATTAGAAAACCTTACGATTGCATCTCCAGATATGGGCGGTTCTAAAAGAGCCTACGCCTATTCAAAACATTTGCATTCTGATGTAGTGATCTGTTACAAACAACGTAAAAAAGCAAATGTCATTTCTCATATGGAGTTAATTGGTGACGTAAAAGGAAAGAATGTAATCTTAGTAGATGACATGATTGATACTGGAGGAACTTTAGCACATGCTGCCAATTTAATGAAAGAAAGAGGTGCCCTAAGTGTTCGCGCTATTTGTACACACCCAATCCTATCAGGAGGCGCTTACGAGAAAATAGAAAACTCTGCGTTAACAGAGCTTATTGTATCAGATACTATTCCATTAAAGAAAGCTACTTCTAAAATAAAAGTGGTATCTTGCGCCCCATTATTTGCGGATGTTATGCGTAAAGTGCAGGACAATACCTCAATAAGTGGACAATTTTTAATGTAAACAATTAATAAAAAAGTAATGAAATCAATTACAATTAAAGGATCAAAAAGAGAAAGCGTAGGGAAAGTAGCAACGAAAGCTCTACGTAATGCTGGTATGGTTCCTTGCGTTATATACGGAGGAGAAAAGCCAGTGCATTTTTCAGCAGAAGAGAAAGCATTTAAAAAACTGGTATATACTCCAGACGTTTTTACCGCAAGTCTTGATGTTGATGGACAAAAAACAACTGCAATTTTACAAGACATTCAATTTCACCCACTATCAGATAGGATTTTACACGTAGATTTCTATCAGTTATTTGATGATAAAGAAGTAACAATGAACATTCCAGTTAAATTAACAGGAACTTCTCCAGGAGTATTAAATGGAGGGTCTTTACGTTTTACAAACCGTAAATTAAAGATCAAAGCATTGCCAGCTAATTTACCAGATTATGTAACTGCAGATATCTCGGGATTAAAAATTGGTAGTAAATTATTGGTAACCTCATTATTTAATGATGAGTACACTTTTATGCACCCAGACAATACCGTAGTTGTTCAAGTAAGAACTTCTCGTAATGCAACAGCAACAGCAGAAGCAGAAGAAGAAGCTACAGAAGAAGCTACAGAAGCTGCTGCACCAGCTGCAGAATAAGCTTTATAAAATAGAGTTTAAAGAAAGCGTTACGTTATGTAACGCTTTTTTTTATGCCTAAAACTTATTTGAGGAAGCTACACTACAGATTAATTAGTATTTTTGAAAAATGAATTTGAAAAAATTCTTTGCTAAATTATTTCGAGCCAAAGTTGCTTATAAAGAAGAGGTCATGAAAAAATATTTAATTGTTGGTTTGGGAAATGTTGGAGACACCTACACAAATACACGTCATAATATCGGGTTTAAAATTCTTGATGAAGTTGCTCAAGAACACAAGGCCACCTTTGAGACTCTCAAATTGGGTGATGTAGCAAACTTTCGATGGAAAGGAAGAACCTTTGTATTGCTAAAGCCAAGTACATTTATGAATTTAAGCGGGAAAGCGGTAAAATACTGGATGCAACAAGAAAACATTGGTATTGAAAATATTTTGGTGGTAACTGATGATGTGCACATTGATTTCGGATCTATTCGCTTAAAAGCAAAAGGATCTGCCGGTGGTCACAATGGATTGAAAGACATTCAAGAAAAACTAAACACCCAAGAATATGCCCGTTTCCGATTTGGTGTTGGTGGGAATTATAGCAAAGGAAGACAAGCCGATTTTGTTTTAGGGCAATGGAGCAAAGAAGAAACTAGTCTTCTCATTGAACGTATACCTATAGCTGCAAAAGTCATCAAGTCCTTTGGAACAGCGGGTTTAAACAATACCATGAATACCTTTAACGGTAAGTAAATTTAGTAGGTTGTCGGCGTCTAATTATCGCTTGCAAACCATTCTGCAAAACTCGTATCCGTTTCCTGTAATCTTAAAGAAAAGAGGTCGATATTCTTTGGCAACCTGCTTTTAATTTTAGCAGCAAAATCAATCACCATCATCTCACTTGTTGGCTGATAGTCAACTAAAATCACATGATGGTCTCTGGCTTGTAATTCTTTTGCCAATTCTATGTGTGGTGTGTTTTGATTAAAAACAGTTGCATGGTCAAAAATGTCAACAATTTCCTCTTTCACAATTTTCTTTAAATCGGAAAAATCAATTACCATTCCAAATTTCACATTCGAATTATCAGTAATAGGAGATCCAGATACCGTTACAGACAATTTATAACTATGCCCATGCACATTTTTACACTTTCCATCATACCCATACAAGGCATGCCCTGTTTCAAAATTAAACTGTTTTGTAATTCTTATTGTGCTCATTTGCGTCGGTTTCTTTTGTTTTTAACTTTGTTGTAAAAGTACATAATTACGATTCCTACAGCTAAGACTGCAAATAAATAATCTTCTCCCATATCAATATTGTTTTAAAACTGTTATTTTATTTTTTAAATTTTGCCAACGCGTTTTTGGTAAACAATGACAAGACCAATTGTCCCGAAATAGCCGCTCTTTCTTCCAAGAGTGTTTTCCAATTTGAAGTGTCCTTCCAAAGGATTTTTTTCATTTCTATTAAAGCATCCGGATTGTAGCTCGCTAATTTTTCTGACAACGAAGCGACTTCCGTATCCAATTCTGTTACCGATTCAAAAACACCAGCAAATAACCCTTTTTCTTTTGCCCAATAAGCATTTTTCCAAGCAGTAGCATTCAGTGCGAGTTCAGAAAAGCCCGACAGCCCCATTTTTCGTTCTACCGCCGGAGCAATCACAAAAGGGCCAATTCCGATAGTCAATTCCGATAATTTTATAGCAGCTTTATCCGTTGCTAAAACATAATCACAAGCAGCAGCCAAGCCAACACCACCACCAACGGCTTTTCCATGAACACGACCAATAATTAATTTGGTACAGGTTCTCATGGCATTTATAACGTTGGCAAAGCCCGCAAAAAAGCGCGCGCCCTCTTCTAGATTCTGAATTGCAATAAGTTCATCAAAAGAAGCTCCTGCACAAAATGTGCCATTTCCTTCAGATTTTAGAATGATTACGGCTACTGCTTCATTCTTTGAAAGGGCATAAAATTCCTTTGTCAATCTTTCTAAGAGTTCACTTGGAAAAGAATTGCTTGCAGGATGCCCAAATTCTACCGTCGCAATTTTCTGATCTATTTTGGTAGATAAACTGCCGTTTTTGCGGGTTGTGTTCATTTTGCTACTAATTTAAGTCAAAAGTAAGTTTTTATTCATCAAATCTATTTCTTGAAAAGAGAGTTTTCTATTTTTTTTGAGCAAGTGGTATAAATTTCCACCTAAAAAGAAGAATTAACGGGAATCCACGTACAACAATCCAACAAGTAAACGCTATCCAAATGGCATGTAATTTATAATCGAAGGCATCAAAAACTAGTAAAACAGGAATAAAAACAACCCCTGTAGAAAGGAGTAGTAAGTTTCTCAGTATTTTCATTTCTCCCATGCCTTTGTACATTCCGTCAAAAATAAAAGTAATCGCGCAAAGCGGTTGCATGGCTAAAATGATCCAAAAACTAGCATAAAACTTTTCTAAAACCACGGGGTCTTTTGTGAAAACAGTTCCGATAGATTCATAAAAAAGACCTCCAAAAATAGTCAAACACCCTCCAATTACAAATCCATATTTTGTTAATTTACGACTTAGTTTTAGAAGTGTTTGATAGTCTTTTGCGCCTAATAATTTTCCAGATAAAATATTGCCCGCACTCGAATACCCATCAATCATAAAGGCTCCTAAAAACCAAATATTCAATCCAATGGTATAGGCAGCAATATATTCTTTTCCGTAACTTGTTGCATAGGAAGTCCCAAAATACAGCGCAACATTCAATGCAATGGTGCGAATAAATAAGTTGGAAATCATGCCCAACATGCGTTTGATTTCTTTGTTAAAAGGCAACTGTACCTTTAGGGAAATGGATGTCTTTTTTACCAATAAGGATGCTGCAATACCTGCCATTACAATTTGTGATAGTACACTTGCATAAGCAGCACCTTCAATATGCATTGGCGCGATAATCCCTTCAATGCCGTAGACAAGAACAATATCTAAAACAATATTTAAAAGTGCACCAGTAATGGCAATCAACATTGGGTAATAGGTGTTTTGCAAACCTCTAAAAGTGCCAAAAATAGCAAAAACGAACAATGAAAAAGGAAAACCAAAAATTCGTATTTTAAAATACATTACAGCCGAGTCTAAGATCATCCCCGTTGCATTGTAAAACTCAAAAATTTGTGTGGCAAAAGGGTAGGAGATTGCCAAAACAAGGAAACTCCCCAAAAGAACAATGGCTGTTGCTTGGACAGGCAAATCATTGACTTCCTCTAATTTATGTGCGCCAACATATTGAGAAATAATTGAAGAAATGGCGCTTCGAACCTGTCCAAAAACCCACACCAACATCGATATAAACGCACCCACAATCCCTACGGCAGCCAAACTTTCTGTAGCATTGCTTTCCATATTCCCAATAATGGCAGTATCTGTAATAGACAGAAGAGGTTCTGCAATTCCTGCAATGAGCGCAGGAATTGCTAATTTGTTAATGTTTTTAAAATGTATATTTGTTTTCAAATAAAATAATTTTCAGCAACAAAGGTACACTTCCTCACAACTTAAAAATGCGAATCGTATAAAAATCTGTACCTTTGTAGATATAAAAAACACTAGATCATGAAACATATTTTAGTTCCTATCGGATCCACAGAAAATGCCTCAAACACATTGCAATACGCGATTGATTTTGCAACAAAATTTGATGCAAAAATTTTTGTTTTTAGAGCCTATAATTTTCAAACAAAAGCGGGTACGATTATTAATATTGATTCGATTATCGAACGTGAAACAAATTTATACATGCGCTCTGTTGTAAATTCTGTGAATCGAAAAAATGTTGAAATTAAATTAATTTCGGCAAAGGGAAGTGTTTTAGATACCATTGATTCTATAGACAATGAGTTAGGAATTGATTTGATTATCGTGGGGCCAAAAAGCAATTCGATTAAGGATGAGGTTTTTTTAGGAAGAACTACCGGAAGCATTGTTAAAAGAACAGAAACTCCTGTTCTAATTATTCCAAACGGATATACTTACCAACCCATAAAATCTATTTTAACCGCCTTTAAATCGGGGATTATCAACAAAAGAAAAACATTAAAACCTTTGCAAGCGTTTGCAAATACTTTTGATGCGGCAGTAAACTTATTGTTGGTGAAAACGCCCAACCACGCCGATGAAGACTTGGTATTAAACGCCGATTTAGAAATACTTAAAACTACCTTAACTGTCACAGAGAGCGCGACTACTTATCAAGGTGTTTTAAGCAATATGAAACTTATGAATCCCGATTTATTATGCGTTTTCAGACGTAAAAGAGGTTTCTTTAAAAAGCTTTGGGAGAAAAAAGTAATCTTAAAAGAAGAGTTTTATTGTGATGTCCCTTTGTTAATTTTACGAGGGAAGCTTTAATACTTCAAATTTGGAGGTTCTATAAAAGGAGTTTCTAAGTCATACATTTCTATTAAAAACGATTTTATTTCTTCAATAAACTCGGCTAATTTCGCTTCTGTAATCAAAGAATCTTTTGTTCTAGAGGCAGAAAAATTCGTCGATAAAAACCCGTTTTTTAAGTTTTTGAATGAGATAATCCCCGCTTCTAAAGGTTTGTTAAAGTCATATTTTTTGTTTTTTGTATACAAGAAAGCATACAGTAAAACCTGAACGGCTTTGTGGTATTTTTCATCTCTAATATTCGAAAAATCAGGTACTTTTAAATTTGTGCTAGACACCATTCCAGACTTGTAATCGATAATTCTGGTTACTCCATTCAATTCATCAACACGATCTACCTGTCCATGAATTTTTATTGGAAAATCCAATCCATCAACTAGAATTGTTGCTGCCAAGTTCTCTTCAGTAGCAATTATTTTTAATTGATTGTCTCCGTCCTTTAATAGAGTGAGTTCTTGTTGTAGAAAATTGACAACAAATCGATTGGCAACCTCAAAAATAAGACGATTTTTACCCGTTTTTAAATCCCCACTTTTAAACCCTATTTTAAAATGCTTCTCAACTAGAGGCTTTGCTTTTTTAAGCATTTCTGAAACCGCTTCTGCTTCTAGAAAACGCCCTACAAAAGGGGTGTATAATTCATCTAAGGTTTCATGAACAACTGTCCCAAGCGTGTTAAAAGCGACAGTTTCCTCGACATCGTCTAATTCTCTAATTTTTAAAATTTTCTGTTTGTAAAATTTAATTGGATTGTACAAATAACTTGTCAACGCCGATGGGGAAACTCCTTTTTGAGCCAAGGTTTTTAGGATGTTTATGACCGCCTCATTTTTAGGTATTTCTTTTAAAATTGCTTTTTCTGTAACTACTTTTGGACTAATCATTTTTTGCTGAATGTCATCACGTATCATTTCTAATTGGGAGACAAAACGACTTTTTTCACCACTTCCAAATACATCGGGTTCTGTATTGTAGAGGATGAAAATATTTTTAGCTCTTTGTAGTAAACGAAAGAAATGATAAGAAAAAATAGCATCTTTTTCTCGGTAAGTTGGCAAGTCAAACTCCACTTTTACATCAAAAGGGATGAAAGATTGTTGCAGACTGTTGGCGGGTAAAACACCCTCATTTACAGAAGTAATGATGACGTTTTCAAAATCTAAAACACGTGTTTCTAACATGCCCATTAATTGTAATCCTTTTAAGGGTTCTCCCTGAAAAGACAGGCTCTCCGATCCAATTAATTGCTTAAAAAACAAGTGCAATGTTTTTAAATTTTGAAAATAATGATAGTCATTATGCAAATCTTGAAGCTGCATGAAAATCGTATGAAAACGGAATAAAAATTCTGTTTCTAATGGGTTTGTATCCTCTTTTAATAGGTTAATTAAATCTAGGATACGCGAAATGAAATTTGCAATTGTTGAAAATGGATTAAAAATAGCCCTGATTGTTTTTTGTGACGTCATCTCTAGCTTCTCTAGGAAAGTATTTAGGTAGGCTACGTCAATAAAAGTGTTGTTTTCTTTTGCGATTGCGGTAGCTATTTCATCTGCAATTGAAATATTGTTTTTTTGAAGCAATTTGTAAATCGCGGGTTCCTTTATAAAACGAATGACATCTTTGTGATAGAAACTGTTTTCTACTTTTTTCTGAAGTTTTTCTTGCGATAAAAATAATTGAAACACACTGTACACTAAAGCAGTAGAAGGGATGTCTTTTAAAGGATATCCCATGGTGATGTTTATGGCATCTACATTTTTTGGCAAAGAACTCAACGTAATTGGTAGCAATGTTTCATCTGACAAAACCATGGCAGTATTTTGCAATTTCGGTAGTTTTGATAAAATTTCTCCTGCGTATTTTATTTGAGAAATGTTTTTTGAAAGTCCAATGACTTCAATGTTTTTTTTGTCAAAAAAAGTAGTTCCAATGGTATTTAAATCGTTTTTTTCATAATGTTTCCAGGTGCTTTTGTATTTTCTGATAAACTGACCTGCTTGTTGTTTTTTGTCTAAAAATGCCGCGTCAATGTCCCAATAAATTGTTGTATTCTGCGCTGCCAGCATTTTTTGAAACAAGACTTCTTCTGCATTGTTTAAGGCGTTAAAACCAATAAAAAAGAATTTTTTATGTTGATTTTTTTGGAGATATGCATCCATTTTTAGGGTTGCCTCTCTATAAATTAACCCTTGGTACCCAATATTTTTCTCTTTTAAAAAAGCGTAGAGCTTTGGATAAAATTCACCCAATTTTTCCACAAATGAAAAATGATCTTTTACCATTTCTGTTTCTTTAAAAGTACCCTCTACAGACCACTTTTTTAAGCGTTCAATATCCCTTAAATACACAAATATTTCTGTAGCTTTTACTAAATGCTGATCGATTTCATTGAAATCTTGTAGTACTGTAAATGCCCATGACGAAAACTTGTCAAAGGAATCTGGGTTTTTTTCAACACTTTTATAAATGGTATAAAAATGAAACAATAGTGCTACGCTATCGACTTTCGAAATTTCTGACACTTCTTCGATAAAACTTCCAATATTTTGGATTTCAGGAAGAAAACCTGCCCTAATTTTATCTTTCAATGTTTGTTTCACAAAAACACCCGCCCTTTGAGAAGGCAATATAAAAACTACATTTTCAAAGGATTTTGTAGTTTTTAAAACAGTATCTATCGTTTCAGAAATAAAAGAATTCATTCATATCAATTTGAAAAACAATGTACAATATTTATCTTATTTTTGAAGGAACTAAACTTTATTTATCCATTAAAAAATGGCATCCGAATTAAAAGTAGCTATTATTCAATCTGATTTAGTGTGGGAAAACCCAACGGAAAATCGCGAACAATTTGAACGTAAAATTGCGACAATTCCATTAGACGTTGCACTTATTGTTTTACCAGAAATGTTTACCACTGGCTTTACCATGAATGCTTCAAAAGTAGCTGAAAAAATGGACGGTACCTCTGTTGCTTGGATTCAAGAAATGGCGGTAAATAAGAAGGCTGCTATTGTGGGTAGTTTGGTGATTTCTGATCGGGATCAATTTTACAATCGCTTGCTTTTTGTGCACCCTTCTGGAAAAATTGAATTCTATGATAAACGGCATTCATTTACTTTAGCAAAAGAACATGAAGTTTACTCGGCAGGGACCAATAAGTTAATTGTAACCTATAAAGGATGGAGAATTTGTCCGCTCATTTGTTATGATTTGCGTTTTCCTGCTTGGTCACGAAATACCGAACAGTATGACCTTTTGTTGTATGTGGCCAATTGGCCGACTCCAAGAATTCAAGCTTGGAATACGTTGTTGCAAGCCAGAGCTATTGAAAATATGACCTATACATTAGGTGTTAATCGGGTAGGAAAAGATGCTAATGGGCATCAATACGTAGGGAAATCTGCGGCTTACGATTGTCTTGGAAATTGTTTAACAAACTTTGAAGATAATAATAACGAAGTTGCAATATTAACAGTTTCTAAATCTCACCAAGACACTGTCAGACTAAAGTTACCTTTTTTAAAGGATCAAGATATTTTTGAAATTACTAAATAAAAAAAATCTCCTTGTAATTTTACAAGGAGATTTGGTTTTTTTAGATCGGATTCAACCATTTGAATTGAAACTTTGTTTTTGGAATTACAATACGTTCTGTAATTCGATACATTCTGTCTGGAAGTTTCAATAAATAATCTCTTGCTTTTTCTGCTTCTGCAGTTAAGCCTGTAATTTTTTCAATTTCCCAAGCAGCGTTTAGTTTCCTTAAAATATCAATATAATCGAAACCAGTATACACGCCTGCTCTTTGGGCTACGGTAGAGAAATTAGCAAACAGACTTCCTTTTTCGGAAAATGATTCTCTTAAATGCAGCGCGGGCATCACAATTTTGTGCTTCATCATGTGTTGAAAGGCCAGCATCATTTCACTGGGGTCAATGGCAAAAATTTGTCTTACAAATTCTGTGTATGCAACGTGGTGACGCATTTCGTCTCCTGCGATAATCTTAGACATTTTAGCCAAGGCTTTATGTCCTTTTTTACGGGCAATTTTTGCGACGTTGTTGTGTGAAATATAGGTTGCCAATTCTTGAAAACTGGTATATACAAAGTTCTTATAAGGATCGGAAGCCGTTCCAATATCAAAACCGTCAGAAATTAAATGCTGTGTTGTAATTTCTACTTCACGCATGTTTACTCTTCCAGACAAGTACAAGTATTTGTTTAAAGTATCTCCGTGTCTGTTTTCTTCTGCAGTCCAGGAACGAATCCATTTTGCCCAACCGTTATCGGGTTGTTGCGAAATACCATCGATATCTAACAACCAAGACTCATAAGTTGGGAGTGCCTCTTCGGTAATGGTATCACCTACTAGAACCACCCAAAAATCATCACTTAAATCTTTAGACAATTCTTGAATTTCTTTTATTTCATCAATAAAAGTATCCTTTTGTGAGTTGGGTAAAAAATCGGTGGGTTGCCAAATCTTTTCTGCTGGAATTAAAAATTTATCGACGAAGGTGTCGATGTTTTTTTCCAGGGTCTTCATTACTTCTTTTCGAATGTTTTGTATAGACATACTTATTTTATATGAGATGTAATTATTGTTTCAACTTTTGTCATTAATTCTTCAAATGGTAAAGAAGCTATTGCTATAGGTTCATGCGTTTTTATGGTAATTGGACTTCCAAGACCAAGAGGGAATTTTCCGTATTTATAAACTTTCCAAGAATTATTAATTGTTATTGGAACAATGTACGCATCTTTATTGTACTTCGCGATCATTTTAATTCCATTTGTAGCAAATTTCTTAGGTTTTCCTGTAGTACTTCGTGTTCCTTCGGGAAAAATCACTGCAGACCATTTGTTGGCGTTGATTCTTTTTGAAAAACTAGCCAATGCCGACAAAGCTTGCCTAGGGTCTTTTCGGTCAATTAAAGCAGCACCTCCGTGTTTTAGATTGTAGGAGATACTGGGAATTCCTTTTCCCAATTCTATTTTGGCAACAAACTTAGGAGAATGTTTTCTTAAGTATAAGATTAATGGGGGAATGTCATACAAACTTTGATGATTGGCCACAAAAATATAGTTGTTTTCTTTTGAGAGTTTTTGCTTGTTTTCGAAACGAACGGGAACGCCCAAAATGAGCAAGGATTTCACTAAAAACCAATTCAGCGTTTCTACGACTACGATATGTCCATTGATGCCAAAAAGATTGAAACTCAACCACTGCAGTGGATGGAAAATAATCAATAGCAGAAAGAAAACCACTAAGAATACCGGTGATAAAAGGTAGCTTATAAATTTCATTGTTTAGATCCAGTTACTCCAAGGAATTCTGGAAAGAATGATCAATAGTGCCAAACCATAGAAGATCGCAAAGGTCTTAAATCGTGCAGCATCTGTTGTTTTCTTTTTGTGTTTAGACCAACCTATTGTAATCAATACAATGGCAATAATCATCATGCTTGGGTGTTCTACCGCCAATAGTCGGGTTGTTTTATCTCCCATAACAGCATTAGGATCTGTTTTAAGCGCTTTGTACCATGGAGACATGAAATACCAAGCCAAGCCAATTAACAATTGGATGTGCGAAACGATTAAAGTAAACAATCCGATTCTAAGGTCTTTGTCTTTAAATTCTTTTTTTTGTGTGAACCCAATAATAGCATTTGCCACAGCAAAAGCTAAAAAAGCTAAAACCAAATAGGCCCAATAAGAATGGATGTCTTTCATAATGTAATCTCTTGTTTTTTTAGTGCTGTAAAGTTAACAAATTATTACATAAAAAAACCACCTCATAGGAGGTGGTTTTAAAAACAGTAAAAAATTAGATTTTACTATTGTAAAATATATGCTGATCCAGACTTGATAACTGCCATTGACCAAACGCCAGCAGCACCGTTATAGATGTTGTAAGTAACAATGTATTTCTGACCATCTGCATCACTTGGAAAGTTGTTTAATAAGATTGTGTTGATTTTTGCTAAACGCGCTTCAACAGACTCTTCGTCTTTTCCTGCTCTTACATCAAAGTTTCCGTAATTCCCATTACCAACTAACTCGTAATCAGCAGAAGTTAATGTGTACTTAATGGTGTTGTCTGGAACCCAGTTCATACCATCATGTCCAAATTTAATGGTTTCATTTACAACATTGTTGTAAACAGACCAAGCTGCTCCATCATAGATAAAGTTAGCAATATAGCTTAACACAGATCCACTCACATATAATTTATACATGATTGGCTCAATATCTCCAGCCATTTTTCCAGAGAATCTAAATTTTTCAAGTAAAAATACTGGTATTTTAGTCAAAGCTTCGTCTTCATTAGAGAAGTTCGAGTATCCTTCGCCCATTGTTTCATACTCATCTGCTGTGAAACCAGTAGCCATTTGCCATTCTCCATTTACAAATAAGAAACCATTGTTTAAGGTAGATACACTTCCTGAATAGTACTTATAGGTTAATGAAACCAACAATCTGTTTGCTGGTGCAGTGTACTTTGTGTTTAAGAAGTCAATAATGTGAGATTCACGACTAAAGTTTCCATAAGTATGTCCACCATCTGCATAGTCTTGAGAAGTTACTGTATATACATCTAAACTTCTTTCGTCATATGCTGGTTGGTATAACTTAAAAGTTACTTCAGCTAATGATTCTTTACCCCATGCTGGAAATTTGTCAGATAAAAATTCAGGAAGCATTTCTTTAGCGTCGTCAGTAGAGCTAAAGTTACCGTAGTTTAAACCTAAATCATCATAGTCTCCGTCAGTTAAAGTAAATTTTGCTTCACCAGAAATAATAGTTTCTTGAGCATCTACTTCTTTATAAATGTCTTCCATAGGGTTACAAGATGTAAACACCAAAGAAAGGATTGCGAATGAATAAAATATTTTTTTCATGATTGTTATTTTTTAAAATTTAATTTTTGCACTTAAACTGAATGTTCTACCGAAACCAAAAAATACTAATGGATCTGAAGCGTCAATAGCATCTGCGATATATTCTGTATCCAATAAGTTGTTGATACGAGCAGTAAGTGTAGTGTCAAATGTTCCAAAGTTAAAACTGTGACGTAAACTTGCATCTACAGTACCGTAACTTGGTACTTTATAAGAATCGGTTGGTGTTTCTGTTGCGTTTGCATAGTTTAAAACATCGATACGAGCATATAAGTTCGCAAAGTAGTTGTAATCTACAGTAATACTTGTTCTGTCCCAGAATTTGTATAACATCCCTAATGCAGCAGTTGTTTGTGCAGCGTTAGAAACTCTCAATCCTTTAATAGGTAAAGAAAGTGTCGTTACTTCTTCTTGGTTTTCATTGAATACTGGTACATCTTCTAAGTTGTTGTCCCATTTCCAATCTCCCAAAGATACCATTCCTGAAAAGTTAAGGTTGTTAGAAGGCTTGTAGGTGAAATCAAACTCAACTCCTTGGTGTAAAGCGTTTACGCCTAAAAGGTTTGCGGTATAGTCTTCAGCACCAGGTTCAGTAGCTCTTACGCTTCTTGTAAAAGTTCTGTCATTCCACTGTGTTCTGTATACGTTTACATTTGCTGCAAATTTTTCAGCTCTAACACCGTACCCTAATTCTAAACTGAATACTTTTTCATTTTCAGCATCTCTGTTGATTTTCGTGTTGTTGTATCCGTTAAAAACAGCATTGAATGCAGCTGGTCTTTCGAAATAACCAATGTTTGCAAAAACATTTTGAACATCGTCTAAACGGTAGTTTGCACCCCCTTTAATACTATATCCATCCAATTTGATTTTCTCAGAAGTTGCTAAATCTTTTCCAGCTTCTGTGCTTAAGTCATATAAAAAGTATTCAATTCTTTGGTAAGAAGTTTTTTGAAGAGAAGAAGATACAAATGCATCAAAGTTTTCTGTTCCATATTCTAATTGACCAAAGAAACCTAACCAACCAACTTCACCGTCGTTGTTATAGCCCATTTTGTCTCCAACTACTAAAGCTGCATTTGGATTGTTCACGTTCTCGTTGTCAAAGTAATAATCACCTCCTAATAAGTCTGTCACTTCTCTAAAGTGCTTTCCTGTGTAAGTTCTTACGTCCAATCCACCGATAAAAGTAAGTTCATCTGTTAAGTTTGTTTTGAAGGTAGATAATAACCCGTACCATTCGTGGTCATTTCTAGAGGCTCTTAAGATAGCTTCAGAACCTAAAGCTCCGTTAGCTCTGTTGATTTCAACAATGTTGTCTAAATCTACAGGTTGGTCTGCACCACCAAGTCTAACACCAAATAAATCTCTGTTAGTTCCAGCAGTTCCACCACCACCACCACTACCGTAAGATACGTATGCAGCAGTAGATAAAGAAGTGTTATCGTTAATAGTCCAATAGTGGTTTAATGACGTTTGAGATTTGTGGTAAAAGTTATCTTCAATATGTGTTACTTGACCATCTTTATAACCCCAATCTGGATTAAATTGATTCCCAGCTTCTGCATTTCTATAGGTAGAAACGGTACTCATGTTTTGTCTTTGACCATGTCTTTGTGGCGCTCCAAAACTTGTAAAAGAAATCTTGTGATTTTCATTGATTTCTTTAGAGAAGTTAACAAAGTAGTTAGATCCTTCAAATTGTGTTCCTTCAATATAACCTTCACCAGATATTTTAGCAAAAGATACAGTAGCAGCCAATCCATTTTCCATTAATCCAGTAGATAATGTAAAGCCGTATTTTTGGTATCCATTGTTACCTGTTGAAGCAACAACATTTCCACCTTTATTTACATCAGAAGTTTTTGATAAGATATTAATCGTACCTCCAATAGAAGGAACCGCTACTTTCGCAGCACCTAAACCTCTCTGTACTTGCATTGCAGATGTTACATCCGACAATCCAGCCCAGTTAGACCAGTATACTCTACCATTTTCCATATCATTTACGGGAACACCGTTAATCATTACGGCTACGTTTTCAGAATTGAATCCACGTAAGTTAATTCTACCATCTCCAAAACCACCACCAGATTTTGTAGCATACACTCCAGGTGTAGACTTTAAAACCTCTGGAAATTCCTGAGTTCCTAATTTTCTTTCAATATCAGCTGCTTTAATTGTAGAAACCGCTACTGGGGTTTTTCTATCAATTGCAAATGATGTAGATGTGATGATAATTTCATCTAATGTACTTCCACCTTCTTCTAATTGGATAGCACCCAAATTAGATTTTGTTGAAGAAAAAGACATTTCAACGGTCTTATATCCAATAAAAGAAACGACCAATACTCCTGAATTAGAGGTGGTGTTTAACGAGAATTTTCCGTCAAAATCTGTTTCCGTTCCATTCATGGTTCCTTTTTCAAGAACACTTGCTCCAGGCAATGATTGATTGCTTTCGTCTACAACCGTTCCTGAAATTTTAGTTTGTCCTAATACAGTAGTTGATACTAACATCAATGCTACAAATAATAAGTTTTTAAAATTTTTCATTAATAAATTTTATGGGGTTAAATTATTCTGCAAAAATCCAAATTTTGAAGAGTTACAGTGTTAACTTAATGTTAAGGTTTAACAAAACTTTAAGAAGATTAAATGTAAATATAATTCAACATATTATCTGAAAATCAATTAATTAAGTATTAACAGGGTTATTAACAAAACCTACGCATCTGTAAAGCGCAGATTAAATTTGTTAAAACCTTTAACAAAAATAGGTATTAGGTGCATTTCCACTTTTTTCGGCATCAATTTTTCTTTCTTTGAAACCTTAATTATTGGAGTTATTAACTTTTTTACACTAAATGTAGCGTTTAAAATAGTCTATTGCCTGATCTCTTTTTTTCCAACTGCTGCTAAAACGAATTTAGAAAAATGCACTTCTTTACTTTTTTGAAGACTAAAAGCGAAGCATAAAAAAACCACCTCATTGAGGTGGTTTTATAAAAGTATAAAGATTTTTTTTAGAAGCTGTATTTCACAGAAGCATTCCAAGTTCTTCCCCAACCAAACATTCCTCGGTTAGATTTGTTAATCCCTTTCCAGTTTTCTGAAGCGATTGGAGATGCCTCATCATTGTCTCTAAGGTCAGTCAAGTACACTTCATAGAACAAGTTGTTTACATTCAATCTGAAATCTAAATTTTTGTCTTTGTTTTCTCCAATAAAAAGACGGTAAGAAATCCCTAAATCTGCAATGTCATAAGTAGGCAATTCTAAGTTATTTTTTACTGCTCCTACGTTTGCGTATAGACCATCATACAATCTCCAGTCAAAATCCATAGATAAGTTGTCTGTAATTGCATAGTCTAAACCAAATCCTAAAGTGAATTGAGCTGCATCACCAACTTTACCACCGTCAACATCATTGTTTGATTCAGATAAAACTACTTGATCCTCATCGACTACTCTTCGAACAGTACTTCCAACATATTCCCAATCTCCAATAGAAGTAAATCCTTTAAAGGTTAGTTTGTCATTTAGCATCTTTGTTCTAAAGTCAATCTCGATTCCTTGGTGCAATTGCTCCGCACCAAAGTTCAACGTGTTTTCAACAACTCCGTCTACAACTCTTGAAGAACTTACCACTCTGTTTTTCCAAGAGGTTCTGTATAAATTTACATTTGCACTAAAGTTGTTTTTAGCATAAGAGTATCCTAATTCCAATCCTAAAATATCTTCATTTTGAGTGAAAGGACTTACTCTGTTATCATAAGTATTAAAGATGGCATCGTGAAATGGCTGACGTGAATAAACACCTGCATTCGCATACACTTTATTACTTTCATCTACAATAATACTACCACCGGCTTTCACGTTGTAACCAACATTACTTACTTTTTCAGAATCTTGAGAGTTTGCATCATAATCATATCTATCAAATCTTTGATGATTTTGCTGAGACAATGAACCCTGTACAAATGCTGATAATTTATCAGTAGCATATTCTAGTTGCGTAAACATTCCAGCATAAGAAATTCTTTCACTACTGTCATAATCAATTCTTTCATTTTCGTTTGCAGAATTGAAGAAAGTAGCCCAAGGGTTTGCGCTAAATGCATTGGTTGCGGTTACAGAAACAACATCTCCAACTCGATTGTGTGTTGCATCTTTTAATCTTCTATCTTCTGTCCAAGAAGACAATCCGTGTAAATCTTTTACTTGTCTAAAGTGAGTTCCGTAGTAGGTTCTTAAATCGGCTCCTACATTCCAAACTAAATTGTCATTCAGTTGCTTTTCATAGTTAGAAACCATTCCATACCAGCTATGGTTGTTCATAGAAGATCTTGTAATGTAAGCTCCGTTTCCGAAGTTTCCGGCGACAGCAGATGCATTGTTTGCGTAAATTGCATCATAATCTACATATCCAGTATTCGTTCTTTCTCTGTTTCCTCTGTTTCCAGTTCCACCTCCACGTCCCCATGAAGCATAAAGTACTGTTGAGAGGTTCGAATCATCGCTAATCGCATAATCCCAGTTAATGTTCATTACAGGTTTGTGATAGAAATTTCTTCGTTCTGTTTTGTATTCACCTTGGTAAGTACCCCAGTTATTGTTGTATCTTCTACCGTATTCTAAGTAAGAAGAAATACTTTTAGAATAGTTCTGGTCGTGCCATTGTGGCGCTCCAGTAATTAAGAAGTTAAAGTTGTGCTTTTCATTTGGGTTGTATCCAAAAGACACAAAGTATGTTTGTCCTTGTCCTTTGTTTCCTTCGTTGTATCCATCACCTTGCCAGTGAGTAAACATTACAGAGGTTGCAAAACCACTTTCATTCTGACCTGTGTTGTAAAACATAGTAGATTTAAAGTAGGCATCATTTGCCAAAGCTGTAGAAAAGTAACCTCCTGGTTTTTTTTCTGTTGTTTTTGTTACAAAGTTGGTGGTACCTCCAACTGAAGAAATGGCCAATTTAGATGCTCCTAAACCTCTCTGAATTTGAACTGCACTTGCAATGTCGCTAATTCCAGACCAGTTAGACCAGTACATTTTACCATCTTCCATTCCATTAATTGGTTGTCCGTTTAATAGGTAAGAAGTGTTTGTTTGATCAAATCCTCTTACAGAAATACGAGTATCACCAAAACCACCACCTTGTCCTGCAACATATACAGAAGGCGTATTTACCAATGTCATGGTAACATCTTGTGTTCCAATTTTTCTTTGAATTTCGGCAGCTTTAATTGTTGAAACCGCTACAGGTGTTTTTCTACCCCCTGCTAAATCGATAACCCCTTTACCAATAATAACTACTTCACCTAATGCATCTGCGTCTTCAACTAGTTGTACAGAACCAACGTTGGCTTTTGCAGCGGAAAATGAGATTTCCATCGATTTGTAACCGATATAAGAAATTACTAAAACACCTGAATTCGATTTTGCGTTCAATGTAAATTGACCATCAAAATCAGATTCTGTTCCGTTCGTTGTCCCTTTCTCAAGAACACTAGATCCAGGGAGGGGTTGGTTGTTTTCATCGACAACTGTTCCAGTAACCTTGGTTTGCCCCATGACAGTAGCTGTCATAAAAAATAAAGCTACAAACAATAAATTTTTAAATATTTTCATTTTATATAAAGTTTAGATTATTCAAATATAGAAAAAAAACTGCAAAGGTTAATTTTATGATTTATTTAGCAATTTTTTTGCTAATTCTTTCCCAAGTTCAACACCAAATTGATCATAGCTATAAATGTTCCAAAGAATTCCTTGTACAAAAATTTTGTGTTCATACATGGCAATGAGTTTTCCCAAAGATTTTGGCGTTAATTTATCAAATAAAATCCCGGTGCTTGGATTGTTTCCTTCAAAAACTTTAAAAGGGAGTAGGGTTGCTATTTGATCTTGATCTCCAGAAAACTTTAATTCTAAATGAACTTCTTCTTTTGTTTTCCCAAAGGCCAACGCCTCCATTTGTGCAGTGTAGTTGGCCATTAATTTTTGATGATGGTCTGTGAGCCCATACAACGATTCTTTGTAGCCAATAAAATCACACGGAATTAACTTGGTTCCTTGATGAACCAATTGCATAAACGCATGCTGCATATTGGTTCCAGTACTTCCCCAAACAACGGTTCCTGTTTGGTAGTTGACGCGATCTCCATTTCGATCGACACTTTTTCCATTACTTTCCATAATGGCTTGTTGTAAATAGGCAGATAATTTTGTTAAATATTGTGTGTACGGTAAAATGGCTTCGGTTTCTGCTTTGTGAAAATTATTGTACCAAATACTAATTAAGGCTAAAATTACGGGGATGTTTTTATCAAATTCTTCATTCTTAAAATGAATATCCATTTCTTCAGCGCCGTTTAAAAGAGCTTTAAAGTTCGTGAAACCAACAGACAAACTGATGGATATTCCCACAGCTGACCATAGAGAGAAACGACCTCCAACCCAATTCCACATTGGGAAAATATTGGCTTTATCGATTCCGAAATCTTCTACAGATTTTAAGTTTGTAGACACGGCAACAAAATGTTTTGCGACATCAAAAATAGTTGCAGGGCATTTCTTTTGCGACAAAAACCAGTCTTTAATTGTATTGGCATTTGTAATTGTTTCTTGTGTTGTAAAGGTTTTAGAAACAATGACAAACAAGGTAGTTTCTGGGTCTAGGTGTTTGATAATTTCAGAAACATGATCTCCATCGATATTAGAAACAAAGTGGGTATTCAAATGATTTTTGTAAAATTTTAAAGATTCTACAACCATGTCAGGCCCAAGATCAGACCCCCCAATACCTATATTTACAATGTCGGTGATAGCTTTGCCTGTAAATCCTTTCCATTTTCCAGAAATTACTTTATTACTAAAACTTTTAATTTTTCGTAATGCAGCTTGAATTTGAGGTTTTATGTTTTTGTCATTTACAAGCACAGGCTCATCGGAATTGCTTCTTAGTGCAGTGTGTAATACTTCTCTACCTTCTGTTGCATTGATAACTGCTCCAGTATATTGTTTTTCAATTGCGTCTTTTAAATCTACTTCATTTGCCAAAGCAACTAAAAGAGCTAAGGTTTTTTTGGTGATTCTATTCTTAGAAAAATCGACAAGAACATCTTCATTTTGGATAGAGAACTCCGCTTGCCTATTTTTATCTAGGTGAAGTTCTTTAAGAGTTGTTTTTTCGATTTCATTAAAGTGATCTGATAAGTCTTGCCAAGCCTTTGTAGTGGTTGGGTTAATGTTTTTTAAAGCCATATTTATTTTTTAATTTTCAGCAATTATCTCTGATAATTCACTTTTTGTTTCAGTGATTTCAATATTGTCTAATCTAGTTTTAGGTGTTTCAATAAACGCCAAGTATTTTGTTTTAATGCTTTTCTTTAAGGGTTTTGCAGCAGGGAGTTTTTGTTTGAAAGGATCTACTTGTCTGCCGTTTTTCCAAAAACGATAACACACATGTCTGCCCTCAGTACTTCCTGTTCTTCCTACCCAACCAATAATGTCTCCTTGTTTTACGAATTGTCCTTTTTTTACATTTCGTCTTCTCATATGAAGGTATTGGGTTTCGTAAGTTTTATTATGTCTAATTTTTACATACTTTCCATTTCCTCCTTTTTGGGTAGACGCAGTAACGGTTCCACTTGCAGTTGCCATAATGGGTGTTCCTTCTCTTGCTGCAAAATCGGTTCCTTTATGGGGTTTTACTCGATAACCGTAGTGTCTAATTCTTCTTTTTAAATTGTAAGGAGAAGAGATTCTTGAGCCAAATTTTATGGGTGATTTTAAAAACTGACGCCTTAATATTTTACCTTCATCGTCATAATAGTCTACCAGTCCTTTTGTGCTATCGGCTAAGAATCGAAAGGCGTAAAAATCCCTGTTTTTATGTTTAAAAACGGCAGATTTAATATTTCCGAAACCTGCAAATACGGTATCGTTGATGTATTTCTCTTCATAAACGAGTTTGAACTCGTCTCCTTTTTGCAATTTGTAAAAGTCCAACGTCCAAGCATAAATATCATCTGCAATTGTATTTGTCAATCCTGGATTTATATGAAGGCTGTCCATGGTCACAGACAAACTTGAAAATATTTTCCCGCCAATTTCTTTTTCTACAATTTTAATCGGTTTTTTATACCGATGCGCCGTAACTGTGGAGTCGGTAAACGCTACAATTGTTGCATTGATTTTGTCATGGTTGTAAATAAAAACCTGTGCTTTTTCTGTAGAATCTTTGTGTGCTAAAATTGTATATGGTTTTCCTGCACGCACCCTTCTGACATCGAAAGTTTCTTTTATAGTACGCGTAATTTTATTGATTGTAGGGTACATCACATGATGTCTGTCTAAGATGATTCCAAAGCTTTCGCCGCTTTTTATCGTATCTTTTATTACCTTATAATCATTCAATACATATCCGTATTCTTTAATGATTACTGGAGGGGCGATCATTTTTTTAACGGTTTTTTCTTCTTTTGTAGTACACGAAAGTATCAAAGAAAAAAGAAAGATAAGAGTACATAGTTTTTTCAAGAAATGAATTTTACAGGTCATATTTCAATTGACATCAAAAGTACAAATAAAATACACTAATTTTTTAATGAATTTCAGGAAGTTAAGTGAACGTTTTCGTAGTGATTTAGAGAAAGAATTTAATTATAAATTTTTTCAAACGAATTCGCCAAACCTTTATAGGCCTCTAAGTCGGCTCTTAATGAACCTACGGATAGGTTGGCTTTCATTTTAATTGGGATTTTATTTTTATCTGCAGTAATCCAAATTGTAACACTTTCTTGCGCTTTAAAGATTCTACCTGTCTGGACTAAGGGTCTAAATTTTAAAGTTTTTACCGCTCCGATTTTTGTTTCTAGAATTTCTTTTCCTAAAAAACGAAGTTTAAACGGATAAATTTGTGAGTCTAAAAACATGTCAATACTAATTTCCTCTCCTTTTTTTAAGGTATCAACGTTCTTATTTCTTAAATAATAAAAAGAAGAGAGCATGTCTTGTACCTCTGAAAATGTAATCGAAGTATCTTTTTTCTTAATAAAATCTTGAACGAAGGCTTTTTTTGTTTTGTAATTAAACGTGGTATTTCTATTTTTTTTATAGCCACCTTCGTCTATTTTTCGTTTGAAAAAGTAGGGTTTTGTAATTTCTTTATCAAAGTAACTTTCATAGGTATCATCTACTTTAAAAAACAACTTTATCATTCCAGAAGTCCAGCCAGTTCCAGTTGCATGTAAAACTTTTTTACCATTAAGTTCTTTTTCCTCTAGTTTTAAAATTGCAGTTCCGGCACGCATCCAGCCGCTATAACTCATTTTATAACGAAGCCACTCTCCGTTTTTAAAGACCGTGTTTTTTTCTGAACTAATTTCTTGACCAAAAGAGGTGAAGGCTATAAAAAATAGTGCAAATAAGAGGGTTCTTTTTTTCATCGATCTCAAACATATAAAAAAGTATTGACAAATTGTGTTACAAAAATTATAAAAGTAATTTTTAATGAATTTATTGCGAATCAGTTCCCCAATTTTTCAATTCTTCTTCAGACCATAGGTAGGGATAAAAAATTCTACGTTGGAATTTTGGATGTAGGTATTTCCGCCAACTACTTCCTCCAGTTGCTTCTAGATCGTTGTCTTTTCCGCTTAGATATTTGCCTGCGGCATTGTAATGTGCGAGTACCCATTTTACGTTTACGGTATGATCGTAATGACGCATTGCTTGAATTAATTCTTCGCTTTGTTGAACTTCTTTTGGAAGTTGTTTGAATTTTTTAGAAAAATTAATTTCATTATAATCTTCCATAAAATCAATAAAGTCTCCCAAATACTTTTTGTCAAACAAATTGAGTAGGGTTGATTTTTTTCCTGTTTTATGATTTACTCCTGCAGCTTGCCAATACAGATGATCATAGGCATTTTTAAAGGAGGAATTTCGGTCTATTGTATCTCGATATCGTACATCTATTAATTGAATTAATTCTGTAGAAGCAAATTCAATTTTTCGATACTGTGCAGATTGAAAACCACTTGCGGGTGTTAATGTATTTCTGAACTTTAAATATTGTTCTCGCTCCATTCCATCTGCCATAACAGTAAAAGAACTGCTTAGCATGTCAAAATACCGGCTTATTCTGTTGAGGTGCAATGCAAATTTTTCTGCGGAAACTTCGGTTGTTTTTGCAACTTGATCAATTTCCCATAAGACCATTTTAAACAATAACTCATTGACTTGATGATACATAATAAATACCATTTCATCGGGTTGATTTGTTCTTGGAGTTTGCAAGCCCAACAATGCGTCTGTCTGGATATAATCCCAATAAGTGATTGGAGTACTCCACAACAAACCTTCTAACATGGCGTCTAACGGAACCCCAAGTTTGTCATATTTTTCCTCGATGGCCTTTAATATTTCATCTTTACTCATTTTTCTTTTTTTTAGTTAAAATTTCATGCACGTAGTTACTTGTTTGAAAGTGAATTTATGAGAAAGGTGATTTAATGTTTAGATGCTTCATTCGTATTCTTTTAAAATCCCATAAACAACTAGTTGTTTATGGGATTGTGTTTTTTACAATGTGCCTCTTTTTGCTTGTTCTCTTTCAATCGATTCAAAAAGGGCTTTAAAATTTCCTGCACCAAAACCTCTGGCGCCCATTCTTTGAATGACTTCGAAAAACAAGGTTGGTCTGTCTTCAATTGGTTTTGTGAAAATTTGTAATAAATACCCCTCTTCATCGGCATCAATCATAATGCCTAACCCTTTTAATTTTTCGATATCCTCTCTTAATTCATGACTAAATTCTTCCAACCTTCCAGGAACAGATCGATAGTATTCTTCGGGAGGTGTCGATAAAAATTCTACACCATTTGCTTTTAATTGACTTACTGTTTTTATAATGTCATCGGTTGCAACGGCAATATGTTGCACACCCGCTCCTTCATAAAAATCTAAATATTCTTCAATTTGAGAGCGTTTTGCTGCTTTCGCGGGTTCGTTAATAGGAAATTTAATACGCCCATTCCCATTCGACATTACTTTACTCATTAACGCTGAATATTCTGTGTGAATTTGCTTGTCATCAAAGGATAAGAAGTTCTCAAATCCCATTACTTCCTCATACCATTTTACCCATACATCCATTTGGTTCCAACCCACATTCCCTACCATGTGGTCAATGTATTTTAAACCTGCTGCTGGTGGATTGTAGGCGGATTCCCATTTTTGAAAACCTGGCAAAAATACGCCCTTGTAATTTTTACGTTCTACAAAGAGATGAACGGTTTCTCCATAGGTATAGATTCCTGCTCTTACAACTTCTCCATGTTCATCCGATGCTACGGTTGGTTCCATGTAGGATTTTGCACCTCTAGATGTGGTTTCTTCATAGGCTTTTCTGGCATCTTCTACCCAAAGTGCAATCACTTTCACCCCGTCTCCATGTTTTACAATGTGATCGTTAATGGGTGATTTGCTATTTAATGGTGTTGTCAATACCAGTTTGATTTTGTCTTGCGTCAACACGTAGCTCACAGCATTTTTAGATCCTGTTTCTAATCCACGATACGCATAGGATTGAAACCCAAATGCAGTTTTGTAAAAGTGTGCTGCTTGTTTTGCATTTCCTACGTAAAACTCTACATAATCGGTTCCTAATAAAGGAAGAAAATCTTGTGCGCCCGCAAATATTTTTTCTAATCCGTAGTTGACTGATTTTATTTCTTTTGTACTCATCTTTATTTTATATTGGTGTAGAAAGTTTAGAGAAGAGTGAAAAAAATGGATTGGACTTTATTTTGAAAATCCATTATCATTTTTTAAAACGCTTTTATTCTTTCTTCAACTTGTTTTTATATTTTTTTACTCCAGCCAAGACTTATAGTAGTCTTCATCGGCAATTTTCATTGCTTCTTCAGTTACTTGTAAAGGCTTAAATGTGTCGACCATTACCGCCAACTCTTCTGTTTTTGTATGTCCAATACTACGCTCAGTTGCTCCAGGGTGGGGGCCGTGAGGAATTCCAGCGGGATGCAAAGAAATATGTCCTTGATCGACATCATTTCTGCTCATAAAATCGCCATCTACATAATACAATACTTCGTCAGAATCGATGTTGCTATGATTGTAAGGTGCAGGAATTGAGTCTGGGTGGTAATCGTACATGCGGGGTACAAAACTACAAATGACAAAGGCATTGGTTTCAAAGGTTTGATGTACCGGAGGTGGTTGATGAATTCGTCCTGTAATGGGTTCGAAATCGTGAATTGAAAAGGCATATGGAAAATTATAGCCATCATATCCAATCACATCAAAAGGATGAGAGGCATAGGTCATTTCTATAATTTCTCCTTGTTTTTTTACTTTAATGAGGAAGTCACCCAATTCATCATAGGTTTCCAATTCATGCGGTCTTCTGATGTCTCGTTCACAAAAAGGAGCGTGTTCTAATAATTGACCAAACCAATTTCGGTATCGTTTTGGTGTGTAAATCGGTGAGTAGGATTCAACAATAAAAAGACGATTGTTTTCATCGTCAAAATCTAACTTGTAAATAATTCCTCGTGGAATGACTAAGTAGTCACCGTATTTAAAATCGATATTTCCAAGATGCGTTCTTAATTTCCCAGATCCTTTGTGAATGAAGATGACTTCATCTGCATCGGTGTTTTTGTAAAAATAATCTGTGGTCGCTTTTTTGGGCGCAGACAAAATGATGTTACAGTCAGCGTTTGTTAAAACAATTTTTCTACTTTCTAAATAATCGTTTTCAGGAGCTACTTGAAAACCTCTAAAGCGATAGGATTGAATATTGTTTGCTTTTGCTATTTTTGGTTTTACAGAATATTGTTTTCCAATTTCCTTAACCATTGTAGGTCTATGCTCGTGATAACTGTTGGTAGACATACCGTCAAAACCAATCGTACCAAAGAGTTGTTCGTAATATAGGCTTCCGTCTTTTTTGCGAAATTGGGTGTGTCTTTTGGGTGGTATTTTCCCTAATTTATGATAAAATGGCATGATTTAATGTAGTAATGAATTAATAAATACAATGCATCAATTTTACTATTGAATTGATACATTTTTGCATTGATCTAATTATAGTACATTATATCCTCATTCAGGATTTCGTTTTATCAAATATTTTAAAAAAGTTAATAAATCTGGAAACATAGGAACGTTTTAAGAATGTTCTCTACAAATATACAGAAAACTAATTTGGGTGTTTTTAGCTTTCGGGAGCCAATGTTACTTCCAAGCCATCCATTGCAGGAGTCATCGGAATCTGGCATCCCAATCGACTATTTTCTTCTACATGAAAGGCTTCTGCCAACATCATGTCTTCGTCTATGCTTATTTCTGGTAATTGATGATTGGAGTTCATATAACACTGACAAGAGGCACACATGGCCATTCCGCCACAAATTCCAATGGTTCCTTCTTCTGCCAATTCATAAGAGCGAACGACTTCCATTAAATTCATCGCCATATCTGTAGGGGCTTGAATCTCGTGAAGTATTCCTTCTCTGTCTGTTATTTTTAAAGTAATGTCTGGGCTCATTATTCAATTTTCTTTACGACTGCTTTAGGGGCTTCTTTTCTGGTTCCATCAAAACCATCTACGCCTCCAACAGTGGTATATTTCATTACATATTTTTTATTTGGAAAAATACGCTTGTAGGCACTTTGGCACATTAACGTCGCTTCATGAAAACCACATAAAATTAATTTTAGTTTTCCAGGATAGGTGTTTACATCTCCAATGGCATAAACGCCAGGAATGTTGGTTTGGTAGTCCAATGCGTTGTTTACTTTAATGGCATTCTTCTCTATTTCTAATCCCCAATTAGCAATCGGACCTAATTTAGGAGACAATCCAAAAAGTGGAATAAAATGGTCGGTTTCAAGTATAAATTCTTCGCCACCATTTTGTACAACAGCAACTCCTTCTACTTTGTCGGTTCCAACGATTCCTTTTACTTCTGCAGGGGTAATCATCGTAATTTTACCTGCATTTTTTAATTCTTGTGCTTTGTCTACAGAATCCAATGCACCCCTAAATTCATTTCGTCGATGAATTAAAGTGACTGATGATGCTACATCTGTTAGAAAAATAGCCCAGTCTAGCGCGGAGTCTCCACCGCCAGAAATGACTACTTTTTTATTGCTATAAAACTCGGGATCCCGAATGATGTATTCGACCCCTTTGTCTTCAAAATCTGTAATATTTAAAATGGGTGGTTTTCTGGGTTCAAAAGAACCAAGTCCGCCAGCAATTGCTACAACTTTTGCGTGGTGTTTTGTCCCTTTGTTAGTGGTAACAATAAAAGTTTCGTCTTCTTGTTTTTCTATTGTTTCTGCTCTTTCTCCTAAAGTAAATCCAGGTTCAAATTGTTTAATTTGTTCCATTAACTTATCGGTTAAATCGCCTGCTAAAATTTCTGGATATGCAGGAATATCATAAATAGGTTTCTTTGGATAGATCTCGGAACATTGTCCGCCCGCTTGTGGAAGTGCATCAATTAAATGACATCGAAGTTTTAATAAACCTGCTTCAAAAACGGTAAATAATCCTGTTGGCCCTGCGCCAATAATTAAAATATCTGTGGTAATCATTCTTACTTAAATCTGTTGTAAAAACAAACGGCTGTTTGTTATTCTATATTAATTACTTCCATAATATGTGGAGCATATTTTTTAATGGTCGCTTCAACGCCATTTTTTAATGTCATTTGGTTTACAGAACACCCCGTACATGCACCTTGTAGCTGTACTTTAACAACAGTATCTTCAATCGATAAAAGTGCGATGTTTCCACCATCACTCATTAAGAATGGGCGAATTTCTTCTAAGGCTTTTTCTACGTTTTGTAATGTTTCTTGTGCATCCATATTCCTTATTTTTTTACAGAACTACACCCACTCATTGTTGTAATTCTTACAACTTCTGTTGGGGGTAAATTTGCATTTCTTTTTAATAGTTCTGAAACCATTTTTTTTGTAATTTTTGAAAAGGATTTTTCTAAAACAGTTTCATTTTGTAAGGCCACCGGATGCCCTACATCACCTGATTCACGAATACTTTGTACTAATGGAATTTCACCTAAAAACTCAGTTTTAATGTCTTCGGCTAAGTTTTTTGCTCCATCTTGCCCAAAGATATAGTATTTGTTTTCTGGTAATTCTTCGGGTGTAAAATACGCCATATTTTCGATAATCCCCAGAACAGGTACCTTAATGCTTTCTTGCTGAAACATTGCAACTCCCTTCTTTGCATCTGCTAAGGCAATGTTTTGTGGTGTACTTACAATCACGGCACCACTAATTGGCAATGCTTGTACGATGGATAAATGAACATCTCCGGTTCCTGGAGGGAGATCAATTAATAAGAAGTCCAATTCACCCCAGTCTGCATCAAAGATTAATTGATTTAATGCTTTAGAAGCCATGGGTCCACGCCAAATTACGGCTTGATTTGGATCTGTAAAAAAGCCAAGAGATAATAATTTGACTCCGTAATTTTCTACAGGTTTCATTTTCGAACGCCCGTCTACATTTACAGATAATGGTTTAGCTTTCTCAACATCAAACATAATGTGTTGTGACGGACCATAAATATCGGCATCTAAAACACCAACATTAAAGCCCATTTTGGCTAAAGTGATTGCTGTGTTTGCTGTGATGGTAGATTTACCAACACCACCTTTTCCAGATGCGATAGCAATAATATTCTTAATGTTCGGAATTTCTTTTCCTCGAATTAAATTTGGGTTTTCTTTAGCAACTGGCTTTACAACCTGTACGTTTACTTTGACAACAATAGCCGGATCAACACTTGTTTTGATGGCTTTTGAAATTTCCGTTTCAATTTTTTTCTTTGCTTGTAAAGTAGGGTTACTGATGGTTACGTCTACTTCAACTTCGTTGCCAAAAGTGACAACATTGGTTACATTGTTGTTTTCAATTAAGCTTTTTCCTTCCCCAGGAGCTGTAATTGTTTCTAATGCTTTGTATATGTCTTGTTTTTTAAAACTCATTTTTTTTAAATAATAGGTCGAGCGCAGTCGTGCCCTGTTTTTTTAATGCTATAATAATCGCTCGACTGTGCTCAAGTTGGTAGTATAACTTTAATTAAGATTAAATCTTGATTGCAAAGATACGGCTTACTGTTTAGATAAGAAAGGGTATAGATTGGGATTATTTATTGGTTGATTCTTAAAAAGGAATGAAAATCTGTTTTAGAGATCTTTCTTCTCAGAGGCGAATGCATCCTTTGGGTTCCAAAAGATGTCTTCTAAGTTTTGAATTTGATTTTCAATCACAACGATTCCTTCGTTTTCCAATAATTGTTGCATGAGATTTGTCCCATTAAAATGGTGTTTTCCGGTAAGTAATCCTTTTCTATTTACAACTCTGTGAGCGGGAACCTCTTCTTTTTGGTTGTGAGAATTATTCATTGCCCAACCTACCATTCTGGCTGAACGCGCTGCGCCTAAATAGGTAGCAATGGCGCCATAACTGGTTACGCGACCAAATGGAATTAGGCGGGCTACAGCATATACTTTTTCAAAAAAGTTGTCTGATTCTTTCACTATGTGAAGATAGTAAAAAAAATGACCACATAGCGCGCATAGCGAAATTGCTTTGATAGGTTATCTTGAGGTGAATTTGGGGTTGAAAAGAATTAATACTTTAATCGAAATTGAATGTAAGTAATGGGTTTCCCGACTTCTAGATATTGGTTTTCGTAGAAAGTTTGCGTTGCTGTTACTTCTTTTGGCGATCCTTCATTTTTATACACATTGTGATTTGCGTTTAAAATTTCATGACCTTCACCATGCAATAAGCCGAGTGTATAACCGTGCATGAATTCGCTGTCGGTTTTTAAGTTCACAATACCACCTTCATTTAAAATATGGTGATATTTTTTTAAGAAGGACGCATTTGTCATTCTATGTTTTGTGCGTTTGTATTTTATTTGTGGATCTGGGAATGTGATCCAAATTTCAGTCACTTCATTTTCTGCAAAAATAAAATCAACCAATTCAATTTGAGTTCTGATAAAAGCGACATTTTGAATGTCTTCTTCGATGGCTGTTTTTGCGCCTCGCCAAAAGCGTGCTCCTTTAATATCGATGCCAATGTAGTTTTTATTTGGGTTTTTACGTGCTAAGGCAATTGTATATTCACCTTTACCACAGCCCAACTCTAAAACTATCGGATTTTCGTTTTTAAAAAAAGAATGCCATTTGCCTTTTAAAGAGAAGTTATTGACAACTTCTTCTCTTGTTGGCTGAATGACATTTTCGAACGTTTCGTTTTCGTTAAAACGTTTTAATTTGTTTTTGCTTCCCAAAGAATGTAGTATTAAGCGCGATCTTCTGTTCCTTCTCTCTTAAATTTGTAAGATTCTTTCATCCAGTAACGTAAAAGAAATAAAAAGACAATCAAAAAAAGCCAATTAAAACCATTCGAAATCCACCATCCAAATTCTCTTAATGCCAAATCGGAACGAATTTCATTAAAAGGAGTAAATAAATACTCGGTAAATAAAGTACCAATCCACTTAAAAATATTGCTTGCTATCATAACTTATTTATCTTTACGCTGCAAAAATAACAAAAGAAATAATGTTAACCAATTTTTTCGGCAAATCAAAACCAATCAATTTTATAGTTTTATTACTCGTATTTTTTTGTGCCTTTTTTTTAAATAGTTTTCATTCGTTTTCAGCGAGTGAAATGAAGCCATTTTTTATGGTTGAAAAAACAGTATTTTTTCTTGTTTTGACCTTTTTGCTTTTCGGTGTGAATTTTATTATTTCTAGAAATAAATTAACCCTAGACAATTCGTACGCTCTTTTATTTTACCTTTTAGTAATTTCTTTTTTTAGTAAGTACTTGTATGATTATCAGGTTTTTTTAGAGTACTTCTTACACCTCTTTTTTTTAAGAAAAGTGTATAGTTTACAAACATTAAAAGAGGTGTTTAAAAAGTTATTTGATGCTGGTTTTTGGTTGGGTGTAATGTGCCTTATGAATCCGTTTTTAATTGTATTTTCACTGCTTCTTTTTACGGCAATAATCGTTCACAAAAGGGTTCGATTTCAAACCTTACTGATTCCTGTAATTGGTTTTCTGATCCCCATTTTTCTGTTTTTCACTTACAGTTTCTGGATCGGTGAGCTGTCTCTTTTTACAGATAAATTCATTTTCTACACGACCTATGATTTTAGTAGATATCAGGAAGCTAGTTTTTTAGCCCCGTTAGGTGTGCTTTCCTTCTTTTTGTTATTTGCTATTTTTATGAAAACAGGAAGTGCATTTTCTGTTAATAATCGCTTTAGAAAAAGCTGGATTTTACTTTTAAGTCATTTGTTCACAAGCATTTCATATCTCTTTATCACGTTTGATCGAGATGGTTCTGAATTGTTAATCGCTGCCTTTCCCGTTGCGGTAATTCTTGCCAATGGTTTTGAATCGATACAGCGAAATTTTTTAAAAGAAATAGGACTTATTCTTTTTGTATTGATTGCTCTTTTGGGGCCTTTATTTTTATAGTTTAGTTCCAAAAGCCAAATCTCCAGCATCTCCAAGACCTGGTATAATATATCCTTTTTCATTCAATTTCGGATCAATTGCAGCGATCCATAAATGGGTATTTTCAGGAAAATGATTTTCAATAAAATCGATTCCCTCTTGAGATGCAATTACTGCAACAATATGAATTTCTTTGGGAATCCCTTGTTTTTTAATTGCTTCATGGACTGCAACTAAAGATTGGCCTGTTGCCAACATTGGGTCTGCCAATAGAAGTATTTTATTTTCAATTGCAGGTGCGGCAAAATATTCTACGACAATTTCAAATGCTACATCTTTATTTGGATGATGTCGGTATGCGGAAATGAACGCATTTTCAGCAGCATCAAAATAGTTTAACAACCCTTGATGAAGTGGGAGTCCTGCTCTTAATATTGAGCAAAGAACGATCTCCTTTTTAGGAAGGTCTATCTGTTTTGTTCCTAAGGGAGTGGTAACCTCTAGGGTTTCATATGCGAGTTTTTTGCTCAATTCATATCCTAATATTTCTCCAATTCTTTCAATATTTCTCCGAAATCGTAAACTATCTTTTTGAATTTTTTGATCTCTAATTTCTGAAATGAATTTATTCAGAATAGAGGGCTTTGTAGAGAGGTGATGTATGTTCATTGTTGTAGCTTTTTTTACAAATATAATTGGAATAGTTTTAAATGTGTATATTGTTAGCGCTTAATAATCAATTAGAAAAGCGAATTGATTACTAAAAATCAACCAACCTAGATTAAAGAGTTTCATGAATTTGAAACTCTTTTTTTGTACATTTTCTTAAAATTATTCTCAACTTTGTGCCTTCATTTTACAATTCATTTTCATGAACCAAAGAAGTATTGCACTCATTTTAGTTTCTATTGCAACTTTAATTTATGGTGTTACGTTTACCATTGCAAAAGATGTAATGCCGCTTTACATAAAACCCTATGCTTTTATTTTATTACGAGTTTCTGGAGCAACTGCTATTTTTTGGATTGTGGGTTTGTTTGTAAAGTCGCAAAAAATAGCGAAACAAGATTATAAAAAAATAATTTTGGCGTCGTTTTTTGGAATCGCATTGAACATGTTGTGTTTTTTTAAAGGGCTGAGTCTTACTTCACCCATAAGTGCTTCGGTGATGATGGTAACTTCACCAATTATGGTTTTAATTTTTTCGAGTATTTTATTGAAAGAGAACATTATTAAAAGAAAAATTATTGGGGTTTTCGTTGGTTTGATTGGTGCGGTTCTCTTAATTGTTTATGGAAATAGCGGAGATACTACTGATACGGATAGTACTTTAGGAAACTTTTTGGTATTTGTAAATGCTGCCTCTTATGGGTTGTATTTAGTTTTGGTTAAAAAATTAATTTCAAAATACAACCCGATTACCTTTATAAAATGGTTCTATTTATTTGGACTCCTTCTTGTCATTCCATTTTCATTTAGTGAATTCACTGAAATTTCATGGACTTCTATGCCCGCGAATATTTATTTAAAAGTAGGTTTTGTCATTCTATTTACAACCTGTATCACGTATCTTTTTAATATTTATGGTCTGTCTAAATTGAAACCAACTACAGTGGGTGTTTTTATTTATTTACAACCTGTAATTGCTACTATTTTCGCACTTTCCATGGGCAGTGATTCTCTAAGTTTTATAAAAATAGGCGCTTCTGTGGTCATCTTTTCGGGAGTGTATTTAGTTACAAAACAGCCAAAAAATACTATGAAATAAACTATATTTGCAACTCATTTAAAATGACTATTTTATGATTCAATCTATGACAGGTTATGGTAAATCTGTACTCCAATTGCCTACCAAAAAAGTAACCATAGAAATTAAATCCTTAAACAGTAAAAATCTTGATTTAAACGTTCGAATTCCTTCTTATTACAAAGAAAAAGAATTGTCTGTACGTAAGAAACTAGCGAATGCTTTGGTGCGTGGAAAAGTAGATTTCTCCATTTTTGTTGAAATGACGGGGAATGAATCTTCAGCAAAGATCAATCAAAGTCTTGTAAAGGAATACATGGAGCAACTAAGAACTGTTGTTGAAATGGGGAGCGCAACGGACGTAGAATTGTTGAAAATGGCCATTAGAATGCCGGATGCATTCAAAGCAGAGCGAGAAGAGTTTGATGAAAATGAATGGAATACAATTAGTCAAAATATAGACATTGCCATTCAGGAAATTATACAATACAGAGTAGATGAAGCGGCGTCATTAGAAATAGATTTCAAAGAAAGAATTACAAATATTAGGACCTATTTAGAGGAAGTAAAGGCATTGGATGGCGATCGTGTAGAAAATGTGAAGACGCGTTTAAAGAAGGCAATCGATGATTTAAAAGTAGATACCGACGAAAATCGTTTTGAGCAAGAGTTGATTTATTATTTAGAAAAATTAGATATTAATGAAGAGAAAGTACGTTTGGCAAATCACCTAGATTACTTTTTACTCACCTTGTCGTCGGAAGCATCGAATGGTAAAAAACTAGGATTTATCGTCCAAGAAATGGGAAGAGAAATCAATACCACAGGTTCTAAAGCTAATTTTGCACCGATGCAAAAAGCCGTAATTCAAATGAAAAACGAATTAGAGCAGATTAAAGAGCAAATTTTAAACGTTTTATAAACGGAAATAATTTCGATGGTATTCGAAATTTTACAATCGATACAATATGAAAGATTTTAAAGGGAAATTATTTGTGTTTTCTGCACCTTCTGGGTCTGGAAAAACAACCATTGTTCGTCATTTGTTACAACAGGAACGATTTAATTTAGCGTTTTCTATTTCTGCAACATCACGCGAACCAAGAGGATTTGAAAAAGACGGTGAAGATTATTATTTTATCTCTTTAAGAGATTTTAAAAATAAAATAAAAGAGGATGCTTTTTTGGAATGGGAGGAAGTGTACCGTGATAACTTCTATGGGACACTGAAAACAGAAGTAGAACGCATCTGGTCCCAAAAAAAACATGTAATTTTTGACATTGATGTTGTTGGGGGATTGCGGATAAAAAAGAAATTTCCAGAAAACACCTTGTCTGTTTTTGTAAAGCCACCAAGTGTTGATGAACTAAAAATTCGCTTAAAGAAAAGAAGTACAGAAAGTGAGGATAAAATAAATATGCGAATTGCAAAAGCCTCTGTAGAATTGGCAACAGCTCCTCAGTTTGATAAGATTATTAAAAATTATGATTTAGAGGTTGCTTTAAAAGAAGCAGAAGCGCTAATGAGTGATTATTTAGGATTCAACAAATAAGGAAAGTAAAACCCCGAAACGGATTAAAATGAAAATTGGATTATACTTTGGTACCTTCAATCCCATACATGTTGGGCATTTGATCATTGCCAATCATCTAATAGAGCATTCAAACTTAGATGAGGTTTGGATGGTCGTTACCCCTCACAATCCATTTAAAAAGAAAAAATCTTTGCTTGACAATCATCACCGTTTTGAAATGGTGTACAAGGCGACAGAAAATTACCCAAAAATTAAGCCGTCAGACATTGAGTTCAAATTGCCGCAACCCAATTATACCATCCATACTTTAGCACATATATCAGAAGTATATCCAGACAAAGAATTTTGTTTGATTATGGGCGAAGACAATTTAAAAAACTTTCATAAATGGAAGAATTTTGAAACTATTTTAGCCCATCATCAACTCTATGTATACCCAAGAATTTTAGCAGGAAGTAGCGATTCACAATTTGAAAACCATCCAAAAATTCATAAAATAGCAGCTCCCGTTGTAGGAATTTCATCAACAATGATTCGAAACGGAATAAAAACAGCCAAAAATATACAACCGCTTCTCTCCAAAGAAGTTTGGGAATACATTGATGAAATGAATTTTTACAGAAAATAGTTTCACTATTTATTCGTTGTATATTTGTAAAGAATAAAAATATAATTGTGTGGCAAAAAACAAGAAAAAAAAAGTCAATTTTAAACAGAAGTTAACCAACAAATACAGTTTGGTTGTTTTAAATGAAGACACTTTTGAAGAGCGTTTTTCATTAAAAATATCGCGATTAAATGTCTTTGTAGTTGCAGGTTTTTTTTCAATGTTATTAATGGGATTGATCATTGTGCTTATTGCTTTTACATCCATTAGAGAATACATCCCTGGTTACTCTTCCACATTGTTAAAAACAAATGCATTAAATGCCACTTTAAAGGCAGATTCTTTAAAGATGCAATTGGCAACTTTAGAGAATTATACAAAAGCATTAAGACCGGTATTGACGGGAGAATTAAAACCAGAGAGAATAGATTCTTTATTGTTTGAACAAGAAAGAAGTGTTATTAATGAAAACAAATTAGATGCCACCAAAGCAGATTCTTTGTTCAGAGAAAGTGTCGATCGAAGAGACCGTTTTCCGCTCATCAACAACATTCAATCCAATGTAGATTTGGTTTTTTTCGCTCCTTTAAACGGTCAAATTTCTCAAACCTTCGATCCCACAATCAAACATTTTGCGGTAGATATTTTAGCAAATACGGGGGCACCTGTAAAAGCAATTGCAGATGGTACGGTTATTTTTTCTGGATGGACTACAGAAACAGGCTATGTACTTATTTTAAAGCACAGCAATAATTATATTTCTGTATACAAACACAACGGAAACTTATTGAAAGAACAATCCGACTTTGTACAATCTGGCGAAGCCATTGCAAGTGTTGGTACATCAGGAGAATTAACAACAGGTCCTCATCTACATTTTGAACTTTGGAGTGACGGATATGCAGTAGACCCTATTAAATATATAGATTTTAAATAATGAGTATCAAATCTTTTTTCGCAATCCCTTTTGCTAAAATTGCCATAAAAAAAGTGAATAAGTGGGCAAGCAATCCCCATAAAACACAAGAAAAAGTTTTCAAAAATTTAATTTCAAAAGCAAGTAAAACTGCTTTTGGAAAAGACCACGATTTTGAGAATATTCATAATTATGCAGATTTTAAAGCACGCGTTAAAATTCAAGATTATGAAGGTTTAAGAAAGTATGTAGATAGAATGGTCGCAGGGGAGTCCGACATTCTTTGGCCAGGAAAACCCTTGTATTATGCGAAAACCTCAGGAACTACTTCGGGAGCAAAATACATTCCAATTACCAAAGATTCGATGCCAACACACATAAAGGCGGCAAAAAATGCGTTATTGTCTTATATCGTAGAAAAAAAGGATGCAAGCTTTGTCAATGGGAAAATGATTTTCTTACAAGGAAGTCCAGTTTTAGCAGATAAAAATGGGGTTAAATTAGGGCGTTTAAGCGGAATTGTAGCCCACTATATTCCTCAGTATTTACTAAAAAATAGATTGCCTAGTTGGGAAACCAATTGTATTGAAGATTGGGACACCAAAGTAAATACCATTGTCAAAGAAACCATACATGAAGACATGACGGTCATTAGTGGAATTCCGTCTTGGGTACAAATGTATTTTGAAAAGCTCATCGAAAAAACAGGAAAACCAATTTCAGAATTGTTTCCAAATTTTAATTTCTTCATTTATGGAGGCGTCAATTTTGAGCCGTATAAAAATAAGTTCGAAAGTTTAATTGGGAAGAAAATAGATTATATTGAATTGTATCCAGCCTCCGAAGGATTTATTGCCTATCAAGATTCGCAAACCGAAAAAGGAATGCTACTGCAATTGGATTCAGGTATTTTTTATGAATTTATTCCTGCTAGTGAATTTTATGACGAAAATCCAACAAGAATTTCCCTAAAAGATGTAAAAATAGGAGTTAATTATGTCATCATTTTAAATACAACCGCAGGTTTGTGGGGATATAATATTGGAGATACGGTTGAATTTACAAATACAAAACCTTATAGAATAAAAGTGACTGGACGTATCAAACACTTTATTTCTGCCTTTGGAGAACATGTGATTGGGAAAGAAGTTGAGAAGGCATTGAAGGATGCAATTCTTAATACCGATATTAATATTAGCGAATTTACAGTCGCACCTCAAGTAAATCCAGAAAGCGGTTTGCCTTACCATGAATGGTTTTTAGAGTTTGAAAATGAACCGGATAATTTGTCAGATTTTGCTCGTAAAATAGATGCTGCTATGCAAGCTCAAAATATTTATTATTTCGATCTCATCGAGGGGAAAATACTACGCCCTTTAATCATTCGCAAAGTTAAAAAAGGTGGATTTCACGAATACATGAAATCCATTGGAAAATTTGGAGGTCAAAATAAGATTCCGCAATTGGCAGACAATCGAAAAATAGCGGATGTTTTACAAGATTTTTTAGTTGAATAAACGGTATAAATAAAAGCCTTATGAAAATTATAGCTACGAATATTGGAGAAAAAAAAGAGATTGATTGGAACGGAAAAATAGTGACGACAGGGATTTTTAAATACCCAGTTGAAAAGCCTATTTTTTTAGACACAGAAGAAGTTACAGGCGACGAAATTACCAATAGAAAACATCATGGCGGTATTCTCCAGGCGATTTATGGATATTCATTAAAACACTACGATTATTTTAAGCCATTGTATCCAAATTTAGAATGGCAATCTGGGATGTTTGGCGAAAACCTAACGGTAGATGACTTGGACGAAACCACCTTGCATCAGGGAGATACCTTTCAGGTGGGGGATGCTATTTTAGAAGTAACCGTCCAAAGAAATCCATGCCATAAACTAGGCGTTCGTTTCAACGATATGAAAATTGTAAAACAGTTTTGGAACACGACCATGTGTGGCGTTTATTTTAAAGTACTACAAACAGGTTTTGTAAAAGTTGGAGATGCCTTTACTCAATTAAAAAGCTGCCCACAAAACCCTACAATTGCAGATTTATATCTTGCTGTAAAATCGGAAAAAGGGGTATAGCCCATTCGATAAAAGTGAGTTGAACCGATCTTCTCTAACAAGCTGATTTCTATTTGACAAACTTGTATTTCGCCAGGTAAGGAAACCTTCGGAGCTGTTGTTCTTCAAAAGAAAAAGCCACTCCCATGAAGGTAGTGGCTTTTTCCATTTTTAGACTTCAAAAAATGGAATTCCCAATAAAAAAATGGTTTTTTAAATGTTTAAAAACTTTTGCAGCAATTCGTATCTTCTTTTCACCAATATTTTGGCTTGCAAAACGCATCAACAATACAAAATGTTTCTGTAATTTTAGAACAGCTCTTTTCTTCAAAAAAAGGTTGCCTAACGATTCATCGAACTTAGGTTAGGAAGAAAGGGGCTGTTCTTTCTTATGTAAAAATCGGGTTAATTTCATAGAAAGATCTAGTAAAATAATTTTAGCATTTCCATTTCTTTCAATGTGATAAATCGCATCATTGAGTTCCTTTTCGATCTCTAAAATGTTTCCTGCATGTACAAAAGGCGCAAATTTAGAAAGATTGAACCCTGTTTTGGTTTCCATAAAAACCAAATTTTCTGATTTGTAATTCAATAATAAAGCTTGTCTAAAAAACTGAAGACAATAGGCCAAAAAGCGTTTTTGGTTTTCACGACCTGCTTTAGCAATGGTGTCCGACCATGCAACTAATTGTTGGACTACGGCTGCATTTCCTTTGGCTTTAAATGCCGTTCTTATCCAAGTGATAAACCACTCTTCAAAAATTAAATCGGCACCATCATCTTGTAATAACTGTACCGCTTTGTTATAATTTCCTTCTGCTTGGTGGGCAATTTTAGCGGCTTCACTTTCAGAACACTGTTTTCTTTGCATTAAAGCCGTTGCAATGTCTTGTGCAGCTAAAACAGGAAAATGTAGTGCTTGGCATCGCGAACGGATCGTATTTATAATTTGTTCTTCATTTTCGGTAACTAATAGAAACACTGTTTTCTCAGGGGGTTCTTCAATGAGTTTTAAGAGTTTGTTGGCAGCAGCAATGTTCATTTTTTCTGCCATCCAAATAATCATTACTTTATAGCCTCCTTCATAAGACTTTAATTGTAATTTTTTTACAATATCTAACGCTTCATCAACCCCAATATTTCCTTGCTTATTTTCTACTCCAATGTGTTGTAACCAATTGAATAAACTGCCATAGGGTTGTTCATCTAGAAATTGGCGCCACTCTTGAAGGAATAAATTACTAACAGGATGTTTTTTTACGCGATCGCTTGTTGTCACTGGAAAAGCAAAATGCAAATCAGGGTGCTGAAGTTTGTCACACTTGATATTACACGCTTCTGTGTTGTTAGAGAAATTACATAATAAAAACTGTGCATAGGCAATGGCCATTGGCAAAGTACCACTTCCTTCATTCCCAACAAAAAGTTGCGCATGCGGAATTCTACCATTCTCAGCAGCAGTGCGCAAATGATTTTTTATATGTTCCTGACCGATAACTTGATTGAAAAGCATACGCAAATATAAAATTAGTTCGTCATTAATCTACGAATTTTAGAAATCAAAAAAGATTTCTTTTTAAAATACAAGGTTTTAGTTTCCTTTTAAGCGGTTTTCTTTTTTATGAGCTGTGCTTTCCTACGCAAACGATATCTTAGTTTTTTAGTTTTCGATTTCTTTAAACCTAAAGAATTCGGTATTTTTGTGCAAAACAATATCCAAATGAATACCTTAAAAAACTTTAATTTCAAAAACAAGAAAGCCATCATTCGTGTAGATTTTAATGTACCGTTGAATCAAGAATTTCAAGTAACAGACGCCACTAGAATTCAAGCTGCAAAATCGACGATTACAGCAATTTTATCGCAAGGAGGAAGCTGTGTTTTAATGTCTCACTTGGGAAGGCCGAACGGATTTCAAAAAGCGTTTTCATTACAACACATTGTACCGGCTGTAGAAGAGGTATTGGGTTGCAACGTAAAGTTTGTAGCAGACTGTGTTGGAGCAAAAGCAGAAGAAGCGGTTGCTAATTTAGCAGCAGGAGAAGTTTTATTATTAGAAAACTTACGCTTTTATGAAGAAGAGAAAAAAGGAGATGTTGCTTTTGCAGAGAAGTTGTCCAAATTAGGAGATATTTATGTAAACGATGCTTTTGGTACAGCACATAGAGCGCATGCATCTACCACAATTATTGCACAATTTTTTGAGCAGAATAAATGTTTTGGAAACTTACTAGCAAGAGAGATTGAAAGTATTGATAAGGTTTTAAACAATTCAGAAAAACCAGTTTTAGCCATTTTAGGAGGCGCAAAAGTGTCTTCAAAAATAACAGTGATTGAAAATATTTTAGACAAAGTAGACCACTTAATTATTGGTGGTGGAATGAGTTTTACTTTTGTGAAAGCACTTGGTGGAAAAATTGGAAATTCTATTTGTGAAGATGATAAAATGGAATTGGCTTTAGAAATTTTAAAACAAGCAAAAGCAAAAGGAGTAGAAGTTCATATTCCAGTAGATGTAATTGCTGCAGATGATTTTTCGAATGATGCCAATACCCAAACTTTAGACATTAATGAAATTCCTGATGGATGGGAAGGTGTAGATGCCGGTCCAAAATCGAGAGCAAATTTTGATGCCGTTGTCAATACCTGTAAAACAATCTTATGGAACGGTCCTTTAGGTGTTTTTGAAATGGAAGCTTTTGCAGGAGGAACTATTGCATTAGGACATTCGATTGACAAAGCAACCAAAAATGGCGCTTTTTCTTTAGTAGGTGGGGGCGACTCTGTTGCTGCTGTGAAACAATTTGGGTTTGCAGAAAAAGTAAGTTATGTTTCAACAGGTGGAGGTGCCATGTTGGAAATGTTAGAAGGAAAAACATTGCCAGGAATTGAAGCAATCTTGAAATAAAAATAAAGAACATTCCGATTCATAAGCGTGTAATTTTTAAAAATTGCACGCTTATTATTTTATATCCAATTAAGTTTTTAAATTCGTTGTTTCGTATTCAATCACAAGATTAAAAAAACCAATTTTATCCCAACAAATGAAATACACGACACTACCCAATACCACCCTAAAAGTTTCTAAGATCTGTTTAGGAACCATGACCTGGGGAAACCAAAATACAGAAGCAGAAGCTTTTGAACAAATGGATTATGCACTCGCACAAGGTGTCAATTTCTTTGATACTGCAGAATTGTATCCGGTGCCAGCAACGCCTCAAACCTATGCAGATACAGAACGAATTATTGGAAATTGGTTTCAGAAAACAGGCAATAGAGAAAAGGTTGTTTTGGCAAGTAAAATTGCAGGAGGTGGAGATTATACAAAACATATTAGAACTGGCGGTTTTACAAAACAAAACATTACAGAAGCAATAGAAGGCAGTTTACAACGACTGAAAACCGACTATTTAGATCTGTATCAATTGCATTGGCCATCTCGCGGCGTTAACTGTTTTGGAGTAAGAGACTATCCTTACGAGACCTCCACAAAGGAAGCAGAAAATCATTTAGAGATTTTAGAAGTTTTAAATGCTTTTGTAAAAGCAGGAACCATAAAAGCCATTGGACTTTCAAATGAAACTCCTTGGGGAACTATGAAATACCTACAAACAGCAGCTGCAAACAATTTCGTAAGACCCGTTACCATTCAAAATTCATATTCTATGATTCATAGAGCCTATGAATATGGAATGTCTGAGGTTTCTTTAAGAGAAGATATTGGTCTATTGGTATATTCACCATTGGCACAAGGAGTATTGTCTGGAAAATATTTAGACGGAAAGCGTCCTGAAGGATCAAGAGGGAACTTATTTCCAAGGTTTATAGCACGTTATATGGGCGATGGTTCTTTGGAAGCGGTTCGAAGATATGAAGCAATTGCAGCTAAAAATGGAATTACATTGACAGAGTTGTCATTGGCTTTTATCAATCAATTACCTTTTGTAACCAGTAATATTATTGGCGCTACAAGAATGGACCAATTGAAAGAAAATATTGGAAGTATTCATATTGATTTGAGTGCTGAAACCATTGCAGCCATTAATGCAGTGCATGCAGAAATTCCAAATCCAGCACCTTAAAAGAAAATTAAAGTATAAAAAAAACCGAAAGAAGTGTTCTTTCGGTTTTTTTATTTTCTACCACTTGCTAAATCAATAGCAAGTAAAGTTTCTTATTCAATGAGTTCTACAGTACTTGCCTTAAAGCGTCCATCTTCAAGAACACCAAAAACGTTTGCTTTTCTAATAACGTTACAAAAACCTGTATTTTTATCATGAGCATCTCCAAAATCGTCAATATGTACCCCATCAATAAAATAGGGTTGACCGTCTAAACGAATAGCGAGATCACAGCCCATAGGTGCTGCTATTTCAAACTGACATTGTCCGCAAGAAATTTCGACAACTTGATGGATTTCTTTTTTAGTTTCACAGGAGACCAAAATTAAGAAACAAATGAGCAGTATTTTTTTCATGATCTGTAGTTTCATTTTTAGTGCTTATTTTTTCGCCCAAGAATCGCGCAATCCAACGGTTTTGTTGAAGACTAAATTCTCTGAAGTTGAATCGTCATCTACATTGAAATAGCCCAAACGTTGAAATTGAAAACGTTCACCAATTTTTGCAGATTGTAAACTTGGCTCTACAAAAGCATTGATGATTTCTAAAGAATTTGGATTTACAAACTCCATATAATCTTTGTCTTTGTGGGCATCAGGTGTTTCGTCTAAAAACAAACGATCGTAGGCTCTTACTTCTGCCTTTACAGCATGTTTTACAGAAACCCAGTGCAGGGTTCCTTTTACTTTACGCTTGCTTTCTTCGGTGTCGCTTCCAGATTTTGTTAATGGGTCGTAGGTACAGTGAATTACGGTAACAGCTCCATTTTCATCTTTTTCACAACTCGTAGCGGTTATGAAATACGCATTTTTTAAACGCACTTCTTTTCCGAGTTTCAATCGAAAAAATTTCTTGTTTGCTTCTTCTCTAAAATCTTCTTTTTCAATGTAAATTTCTCTCGAAAAAGGGACTTCTCTTGTACCAGAATTTTCATCTTCTGGATTGTTCTCTGCAATTAAGATTTCTTCTTTTCCTTCCGGATAATTGTCAATAATTACTTTTACAGGATCTAACACACCCATTACTCTGTTGGCAGTTTTATTTAAATCCTCCCGAATTTTAAACTCCAACAAGGCAACATCAATGCTGTTTTCTCGTTTAGAAACGCCTACGGTTTCAATAAAATTCTTAATGGATTCGGGCGTATAACCACGTCTTCTTAAACCAGAAATGGTAGGCATTCTTGGATCGTCCCATCCAGAAACGATATTTTCTTCTACCAATTTCAACATTTTACGCTTGCTCATTACGGTATAGCTTAAGTTCAAACGAGAGAACTCACGTTGTTTTGTTGGATTTGGATATTCCGTTTTACTGTATTCAAAAACATGTTCTTTAAACCAATCATACAATTCTCTGTGCGGTTTAAACTCCAAAGAACATAAAGAATGGGATATTTGTTCAATATAATCACTCTCTCCATGGGTCCAGTCATACATTGGATAAATACACCAGTCATCGCCAGTCCTATGGTGCGACTTAAACATGATGCGGTACATTAATGGATCACGCAACAACATGTTTGGGTTTTCCATGTCAATTTTAGCACGCAAAGTATGGGTGCCTTCTTCATGTTTTCCTGCTTTCATTTCTTGAAACAATTGCAAGTTTTCTTCCACAGAACGTGTTCTAAAAGGACTATTGATTCCAACTTGTGTTGGGGTTCCTTTTTGCGCACGCATTTCTTCAGAAGACTGCGAATCTACATAGGCTTTTCCGTCCTTGACTAATAGCACTGCCCAGTCGTATAACTGCTGAAAATAATCGGATGAATAACATTCCTTTGCCCAGTTGTATCCCAACCAGCGAATGTCCCTTTTAATGGCGTCTACATATTCTTGCTCTTCCTTTGCAGGATTTGTATCATCGAAACGAAGGTTTACGGGTGCATTGTATTTCTGCCCCAAGCCAAAACTAATTCCAATGGCTTTGGTATGACCAATGTGTAAATACCCATTTGGTTCTGGTGGAAACCGAAAACGTAAATTTTCTTTTGGCATTCCGTTTGCCAAATCTTCTTCAATGATTTGCTCTAAAAAATTCAGCGGTTTTTGCTCTTCAGACATATTCTTTTGTGGAAAAATTAAGCCACAAAATTACATAAAATAACTTGTATATTTTTTATTTTGAGCACTCCCTTTCAAGTGGCGCTTTCTATGGTCTGTTTTTTTAGGGGTGTGCAATCTCTTTTTTTTTTCATTGCAATGAAAAGATGAGGAGAAGTGTCCTTAAAAATCAAAGTATTTCAGTTGGGAATTCAGTTCTTCCGGAATAAATTGTACTTTCATTAAATAACTTTTGCTAACAAATAATTGCCCTAAAAAACAAAACCCACAAGTTGCAATCTTACATCAGCGACAAACGAATCATTGAAAAGGATGCTCTTAGAATTGCAAACGATGCTAGCATGCTCCATTAAAATTCTTTAAAAATAGAATTTACTCTTTATTTATTGTCGTATTTTTGCAGTGTATGAAAGATGAAGCAAAAAAACCAGATTTGGTTGTTTTTAACGAAGATACCCAGCAATATGACGCTGCATTAAAACCCTATGGAACCTCTGCAAGTTCTCCAGTAATTACTCCATTAAACACTGCCAGTTGGAAAAATGACGGAATCCAGCGTGTCAACAAGCAGCTGAAGTCGAAGTTTGATGAGGTAAAAAAAGAGTATGAATCCTTAATGCAAAAGTTTCAGTACAACGATTTAATCTACAATGCGAATTTTAGCTTTGAGCCTATTTTTGGAGAAACCTACCATTTGTACAACAAGAAAAATAAAGAACCTTTTTTATCGATCATTTCCCCAGAGCAATGTAGTTTCGACTATGTAGGTTCTTTCCGTTTGAATACCGATAAAATGTGGGAGAAAATCGAAGAAGATAAATAAGACAAAACCCTTTTGGGGCTAAAAGAGATGCAATGGGAATTATAAAAGTAAACAACATTAAGTTGTATGCCTACCACGGTTGTTTAGACGAAGAAGCAAAAATTGGTTCAGAATACCGTGTAGATGTAGCGGTAAAAGCCGATTTAAAGAAATCTGCCAAAACAGATGCCTTAGAAGACACGGTAGACTATGTACATTTAAATCATATTGTAAAAGAAGAAATGGCCATTCGCTCAAAGCTTTTAGAAGAGGTTGCCCAGCGAATTTTAAATCGTTTTTTCAAAGAACTTAGAATGATCAAAAAAGCAAGGGTTTCGGTTTCAAAAATAAACCCACCCATCGGAGGCGATGTAGAAGAAGTGGTAGTTATTCTCAAAAAAAAGCGATAACACAAAAAAAGCCTTGCAATACATGTAAATTTATGTAGATTTGCAAACCTTAATACAATAGGGTGTCGTGGCCGAGTGGCTAGGCAGTGGTCTGCAACACCATCTACAGCGGTTCGAATCCGCTCGACACCTCAAAAACGCTTCAATTTCTTGAAGCGTTTTTTTGTAGTCCTTTTTTAAGAAACGTTTCTTTTATGCTGCAATTCAATTAGTAAGAACGAATTATAAAGCACGCTATCCTTTCAATATTTCACATTTTATTAGCAAAAAAGTGGCGTTTTTTCTGCATATTTGTTGTTGATGAAAATGTACCCAATAGAAACTGGAAATTTTAAGTTAGACGGAGGTGCTATGTTTGGTGTTGTGCCTAAAACGATTTGGCAAAAAACAAATCCTGCAGACGCAAACAACCTAATAGACATGAGCATGCGTTGTCTGCTTATAGAAGATGGCAATCGATTGACTTTAATTGATACTGGCTTGGGTGACAAACAATCTCAAAAGTTTTTTGGGTATTATTATTTATTTGGAGATTTCTCCTTAGACGCTTCTTTAGCAAAACATGGCTTTCATAGAGATGATATTACCGATGTTTTTTTAACTCATTTACATTTTGATCACTGTGGTGGAGTTATAGCGTTTAACCAAGCAAAAACAATTTTGCAACCCGCATTTAAAAATGCAAAAGTTTGGTCGAATGAAGCACATTGGAATTGGGCAACGGAACCAAATCCAAGAGAAAAAGCGTCTTTTTTAACGGAAAACATCCTCCCAATTCAACAAAATGGACAGTTAAATTTTGTCCAACAGAATGCCAAAGACCAAATAGGATTTGACGTTTTATTGATGGATGGGCATACTGAAAAACAAATGTTGCCAAAAATTACATACCAAGACAAAACCATCGTTTTTATGGCCGATTTACTGCCTACCGTTGGACACATTCCATTGCCATATGTAATGGGCTATGACACAAGACCCCTTATAACAATCACAGAAAAAGCTGCTTTTTTAAAGGAAGCTGCAGACAAAAATTATTATCTTTTTTTAGAACATGATGTTTACAACGAGCTTTGTACCGTAAAGCATACAGAAAAAGGAGTACGACTTCACCAAACTTATAAATTCACAGACATATTTAATTAATACTATTATGAGCACATTAAAATCCATTTTATATACAGCAGTTGCTGTTTCTATTTTATCAAGCTGTAAAACATCCATTACCGCTATACCGGTTCCAAGTGGAACGGTAAATACGATCAATGTAATCGCTAAAAAAGGAGCTTTATCCGAAGATGAAACCCATCGTTGGAGTCATGCAGATCTAGAAAAAGATTCCATTCCAGGAATGAGTATCGCAAAAGCGTATCAGTTTTTAGAAGACAAAAAGGGCGTAGAAGTAATTGTGGGTATTGCAGATTCTGGCGTCGATGTATCTCATGAAGATTTAAAAGAAGTTGCTTGGGTAAATCCAAAAGAAATTGCAGGCAATAATATCGATGATGATCAGAACGGTTATGTAGATGATATTCATGGTTGGAACTTTATTGGAAGTAAAGATGGTCGTATTGTAAATTCAGATCAATTAGAAATTACTAGAATTGTAAAAAGAGGGATGGAGAAGTTTGGCAATAAAACAGCTTCCGAGATTCCAGAAGCAGACCAAGCTGCATTTGCACAATTTTTAAAAGACAAAGCAGCATTTTCTAAGTCTGCGGATAAAAAAACGAAGGAAAAAGAAAATTTAAACAACACCAAGCAAAGATTAAATCAACTTGTAGGGAATTTTAATGCCGTAAAAACCTTCTTGGGGAAAGATGATTTTACTTTAGAAGATTTAAAAGTAGTGAAACCAGGAGATCCTAAAGTTGCTGAACAAATTGCAGATGTTGTCAATATTTTAAACAGAGGAATGACTGAAGCGAGTCTTTTAGATTATCAAAAAGGATTGTTAGACTATATGGCTGGCCTCGAAAGAACAAAGCATTTCGATTTAGATTTTGATGCACGTCAAACGATGGGAGATGATTTATACGACATCACCGATACCGATTACGGGAACAATAATGTGATTGGTTCAAAAGATTTAGAAAGTCATGGAACACATGTTGCTGGAATTGTTGCAGCTTCAAGAAACAACGATAAAGGAGTGAACGGAGTTGCCAAAAATGTAAAAATCATGGCAGTAAGAGTGGTGCCAGATGGAGATGAGCACGATAAGGATGTAGCTTTAGGGATTCGATATGCAGTAGATAATGGGGCAAAAGTAATTAATATGAGTTTTGGTAAAGGACAATCACCCAATATGGAATGGGTATTAGATGCCATTCGATATGCTGCCAAAAAAGATGTTTTATTAGTAAATGCTGCCGGGAATGATGGTGCTAATATTGATGTTGAAGCAACCTTTCCAACAGACGCTCCCGATTTCATCAATGAAATCTCAGACAATGTTTTAACCGTTGGCGCAATGAGCCTTAATTACAATGAAAATTTACCCGCAAACTTTTCTAACTATGGAAAGATTAATGTAGATGTATTTGCACCAGGGGTTGATATCTATGCAACCATGCCAAAAGACAGCTATGCACCAAATAGTGGAACGTCTATGGCTGCACCTTCTGCTGCAGGTGTTGCAGCACTGGTACGTTCATACTACCCTCAGTTATCGGCAAGTCAAGTAAAACATATTTTAATGAATTCGGGTATCAAAATTAATTTTGAAGTAATCAAGCCAGGATCACAGTCAAGAGAAAACCCAACAGGAGATAAAGTATCGTTTTCAGATTTATCTGTTTCAGGTCGTATTGTAAATGCCTATAATGCTTTAAAGATGGCAGATCAAATTGTCAATGGGAAAAAGTAATACGAAACAGTATTCTGTTTGTCTAATTGAAATCGAAAAATAAATGAGTATTTAAATATAAAGAAAATGAAAAAATTATCACTAGTTGCTTTTATGGCCTTGTTTATGATTTCTTGTAAGCAAACAAAAGAGGTTGTTTACAAACAATCCACCACTCCAGAAACTGCTTCCTATTGGCAGCAACAGATTGATTATTCAATGGATATTGATGTAGATGTAAACAAGTATCAATACAAAGGAACTCAGAAAGCAGTGTACACCAACAATTCGCCAGATGAATTGACCAAAGTTTTCTATCACTTGTATTTTAATGCTTTTCAACCAGGTTCTCAAATGGACGTTCGGTCTTTAAATATTAAAGATCCAGACCGAAGAGTCGGAGACAGAATTAGTAAATTACAACCCGATGAAATAGGGTATATTAAAGTAAATTCTTTACAACAAAATGGAGTTTCTGTAGCTTTCGAAACGGTGGGTACAATTTTAGAAGTTACCTTGGATACGCCAATTAAATCAGGCGAAAGTGTCACTTTTGACATGCTTTTTGAAGCCCAAGTTCCTGTACAAATTCGTCGTTCTGGAAGAAATAATAAAGAAGGTGTTGCACTTTCAATGGCGCAATGGTATCCAAAAATGGCGGAATATGATTTCCAAGGATGGCACACACCACCCTATATTGCACGTGAGTTTCACGGAGTTTGGGGTAATTTTGATGTAAAATTAACCATCGATAAAACTTACGTTGTTGGTGGAACAGGGTATTTACAAAACCCCCAAGAAATTGGACATGGTTATGAGGAGGCTTCAAAACCGTTAAATGTACCATCAACGGATAAATTGACCTGGCATTTTAAAGCACCAAAGGTGCACGATTTTGTTTGGGCAGCAGATCCAGAATACAAGCACGATGTGTTAAAAATGGACAATGGAATTGATTTACACTTCTTGTACAAGAAAAATTTAGCACCAGAGTATTTGAAAAACTGGAAAGACTTACAAAAACCGACGGCAGCTTTAATGACTTATTTTAGTGAGCACGTTGGGCAGTATCCTTACAAACAATACTCTGTGATACAAGGTGGAGATGGTGGAATGGAATATGCCATGGCGACTTTAATTACTGGAAAACGAAAATATGGAAGCCTTTTTGGAGTGACTGCACATGAAATGGCGCACACTTGGTTTCAGTTCTTATTAGCGTCTAACGAAAGTTTACACCCTTGGATGGACGAAGGGTTTACTTCCTATATTTCAAACAAAGCTTCTGCAGAAATCTTGAAGAATTCGGAAGGTAAAAACCCAAATTCAGGTCCTTACAGAGGCTATAATTATATTACAAAAAATGGTTTAGAAGAACCTTTAACAACCCATGCAGACCGATACAATACCAATGCAGCATATAGTGTTGGAAGTTATGGAAAAGGAAGTATGTTTTTGTCGCAATTAGAATATGTAATTGGCGCAGAGAATGTTGCGAAAGGATTGAAAAAGTACTTTACAGACTTTAGTTTTAAACACCCAACTCCAAACGATATCAAACGAACGATGGAAAAAGTTTCTGGGATTCATTTAGATTGGTATTTAAACGAATGGATTCAGACCACGCACACAATTGACTACGGAGTTAAAACAGTAAACGGAACTGAAGTTACACTCGAAAGAATTGGTCAAATGCCAATGCCAGTAGATGTTGATGTTACCTATGTTGATGGTTCTACAGAAAGTTTTAATATTCCATTAAGAGTAATGCGTGGGAACAAACCAACTGCTGCAACGGTATTAGAAGATTGGGCTTGGGCACATCCAACCTATACCTTTCAAACGGCAAAAACAATACAATCGGTAGTGATTGACAATAGCAAATTGATGGCAGATGTCAATGACGATAATAACATTTTTGAAGTGGAGTAATCTTTTATGACTGCTGAAAAACAGTTCCTATTTATAAGAGATAATTAATGAAAAAGCGAGGTGAAAACTTCGCTTTTTTATTCTCCAATTTGAATAAGTCCATCCATTTTTTCATTCGGAATGAAACCTTGTAGCATTAAAAAAACACCGCAAACAATTAAGATGATTCCCATGATTTTTTTTGTGCGGAAAATTACCGAAGGAGTCATTTTACTCTTTAATTGTTTGGCTAAAAAAATCTTTCCTAGATCCGTTAGAAAGTAGGCCGTCAAAATAGTTCCAAAATACCAGAAAATTGCGGTTTGATCCATTTTTAAAGTGGGTCCAATCACCAAAACAATACCCAGCCAAAATGCCAAAACACCTACATTTATAAAGTTTAAAAAGAAGCCTTTGAAAAAACTTTTTAGATAACTGTTTTTAAGCGGAATTGTGACAGTATTGTTCGTTTCTAATACTTCTTCTTTTCCTTCTTTCTCTAAATAGGTAATGAGCCCATAGAGCACTAAAACCAAACCTCCAATGAAGAAGAGTCTTGGGTCGTCTTTTATTTTTTCTAATAAGGAACGGCTTCCGTAATAAGCAATTAATATAAAAGAGACATCTCCTATGAGGACCCCTAAATCAAAAACAATGGCAGCTCTTGCTCCTTTTATAATACTGGTTTGGATGAGTACAAAAAAAACGGGTCCAATCATGAAGGCCATGAAAAAACCAATTAAAAAAGCATTTTTAAAGTCGTAAATATCCATTGGTTAAAAATAGGAATAATATTTTAGTTTCTTGACGAGCTGTTTTCACCATATACTCCACAACGTATTTCAATGTATAAGCAATGATATTGCATTATACATCATCAAAATCAATTGTAATTTTTGGTGTTGTTGGATAGGCCTGACAAGCTAAAATAAATCCATCAGCGATTTCACTTTCGGTTAAAATAGCATTTTTAACCATGACGGCTTTTCCTTCGGTAACTTTACATAAACAAGAACTACATACACCTCCTTGACATGAGTAAGGAGCATCTAGGTCGTTTCGCAAACTTGCTGCCAGAATATCATCTGTTTGTTGCATTGTAAAAGTCGATGTTTCATCGTCTAAAAGGATCGTAACTTCGGTTTCTCCTTCTTTTACTTGTTCAGCACTTTCTTCGTCAACAGTAACGCTAAAAAGCTCGAAGTGGATGTTTTCTTTCGAAACATTATTTTTGGCAAGTGTTTTTGACACTTCTTTAATCATTGCTTCTGGACCGCATAAATAGGCTGCATCAAAAGAAGTTTCCTTATACCTACTTTTCACAAAAAAGTCGGTTACATTTTCATTAATTCTACCACGCAATGCATTTTTTACATCCTCTCTACTGTAAATATAGTGGAGGTTTAATCGTTCAGAATGAATTTCTTTTAAACTATTTAATTCCTCGAAGAACAAGGTGTCTGCGATCGATCTATTCCCATAAATCAAAGTAAAAGTTGCTGTTGGTTCAGTTTCTAGAACTGTTTTTAACATTGATAATACTGGTGTAATTCCAGAGCCTGCGGCAAACCCGATGTAATTTTTATTTGTTTCTGGATGTAATAAAAAACGTCCTTCCGGTGCAGAAACTTCAAGCGCATCACCCGCCTTTAAAAGGGTCGTTGCATAGGTCGAAAAGACGCCCTTTTCAACTGCTTTAATAGCAACCCGAACTTCGCCACTTTCTGGAGTAGAGCAAATAGAATAAGCCCGTCGAATGATATTGTTGTCAATTTCTTTTTGAAGTGTGATGTATTGTCCAGCAGAAAAATGAAACTCAGATTTCAAGTTTTCAGGAATGTTAAATACTACAGAAACCGCAGATGCGGTTTCTTGTTTTACTTCTTTTATGTCTAAATTGTAAAATGTTGCCATTAAAATAGGATAGATTAAACCAAATTATTTGCAATTAAATATTCGGCAATTTGAACTGTGTTGGTCGCAGCACCTTTTCTTAGGTTGTCTGCAACGATCCACAAATTTAAGGTATTTTCCTGAGATTCATCCCTTCTAATTCGTCCAACAAACACTTCGTCTTTATCATGTGCGTTTATGGCCATTGGATATACATTATTTGCCAAGTCGTCTTGTACAATAACACCAGGAGTATTGGATAATATTTGACGTACTTCCGTCAAATCAAAATCATTTTTAAATTGCACATTAACAGCTTCAGAATGCCCTCCAGATGTTGGTATTCTTACGGCAGTTGCGGTTACTGAAAAGGAATCGTCGCGTAAAATTTTCTTGGGCTCTTTCACCAATTTCATTTCTTCTTTTGTGTATCCGTTTTCTAAAAAAACATCACAATGCGGCAATGCATTTCTTCCAATTTTATGAGGGTATGCCATTGCACCTTCAATTCCCGCTTCTTCATTGTCTAATTGTTGTACTGCTTTTATGCCCGATCCAGATACCGATTGATAGGTAGAGATGACCACACGTTTCATTGTGTATTTTTTGTGCAAAGGTCCTAATGCCATTACCAATTGAATGGTTGAGCAATTTGGATTTGCAATTATTTTATCTTCCGAGGTTAATACATCACCATTGATTTCTGGAACTACCAATTTTTTAGTAGGGTCCATTCTCCAAGCCGATGAATTGTCAATTACGGTGGTGCCCACTGCGGCAAATTTTGGAGCCCATTCTAATGAAGTATCTCCGCCTGCAGAAAACAATGCTACATCGGGGCTCATTTTTAGTGCATCGGCTAAAGTTACTACCGTGAAATCGGATCCTTTATAGGTTAATTTCTTTCCGGCAGACCGTGCAGAGGCCACAGGAATTAATTCCGTTATGGGTAGATTACGTTCTTCTAAGACTTTCAACATTACGGTGCCAACCATACCAGTTGCGCCTACAATAGCTACTTTCATAAGTATTTCTTTTAGATTCCTGCTTTTACAGGAAAGATAATTTATATGTTTTGATGTTGCAAAGATGCTAAAAAAAAGAACGATTTAATTCTCTTAAAGTGTTATAAATCAACTAAAGTTTAAAATTTATCGACATATAATACTGCTGTTTAAAATTAAACTTAAAAAACAAAACAGACGAATCGTAGCGATTTCATTCATAAACGGAGTTAATAGTTTATTTGATTTGTGGAATTCGGTCTAAAAACCTTAATTTTGTGGGATTCAATAATCAATAACTAAAAAAGTATAGCATGCAACTGTACAATAAGTTAAGCGCCATAGAACGTGCTGCATTAATAGACGAGGCAGGGAAAGACCGTCTTACCATTTCATTCTATCAATACTATAAGATAGAAAACACAAAATTACTTCGAGATAAATTATTCTTAGAATGGAACGCATTGGATGTTTTGGGTAGAATTTATGTTTCGTATGAAGGCATCAATGCGCAATTATCCGTTCCTTCAGAAAATTTTTTCGCGCTCAAAGATCAATTAGATACCATTTCATTTTTAAAAGACATTCGTTTGAATGTTGCCATAGAGCAACATAACAAATCGTTTTTAAAACTGAAAGTAAAAGTGCGAAATAAGATTGTTGCCGACGGTTTGGAAGATGCTACTTTCGATGTCACAGATATTGGTGTTCATTTAAATGCAGAAGCATTCAATAAGATGTTGGCAAATCCTGATACGGTTTGTGTAGATATGCGGAATCATTACGAAAGTGAAATTGGTTATTTTGAAGGGGCAGTAACTCCGGATGTAGATACGTTTCGAGATTCCTTAGACATTATTGAAGAAGACTTAAAAGACCATAAAGAAGATAAAAACCTGTTAATGTATTGTACAGGTGGAATTCGTTGTGAAAAAGCATCTGCTTATTACAAACACAAGGGATTTAAGAATGTTTTTCAGTTGGAAGGCGGAATTATAGAGTACACTCGTCAAGTGCAAGCAGAGGGTATTGAAAATAAGTTTATTGGCAAAAATTTTGTATTCGATCATCGAAGAGCAGAAAAAATAACAGCGGATGTTGTTTCTAATTGTCATCAATGTGGGGCTGCTTGTAATACGCATACCAACTGTGCAAACGAAGGCTGTCATTTATTATTTATTCAATGCGATGCCTGTTCAGAGAAAATGGAAAATACGTGTTCGATAGATTGTCAAGAAACAATTCAATTACCCTCTGAGGTTCAAAAGGAGTTGAGAAAAGGCAAAGGGAATAGCAATCAAATTTTTAAAAAAGGACGAAGCGAAGTTTTAAAGTATAAGAAATAAGGATTTCGAATTCTCGTAAAATAAAAAAACCCGCAACGTAAGTTGCGGGTTTTTTTTGATAAAAATTATTGCCTTTACTTAAAGGATAGTTTTTTAGCTTTTTCTAGCTTTAAATCTAAAATGTAAGTAGGTGTAAGCGTCTCTAGGTATAATTGTAATCCACTTTTTATGTTTTAAGTACCATTTAAAACGAATTGATGATACTCCTTTTGTTAAATAAGCAGCAATAAAAGGGTGCACGTGTAGGCTCGTCTTTTTATTTTTCTTATTCAAAACAAACTTTTCTAAGTCTGCTTCTATCTTATCTAACAGCACAATTGGTGCTTCTACTTCTCCATTTTTATTCGGGTTTGTTTCGGTAGTTTTTATACTCAACTCGGGTCTTACCCTTTGTCTTGTAATTTGTATCAAACCAAATTTACTTGGAGGTAGAATCTTATGCTTTGTTCTATCAAAAGACATTTCTTCTTTTAAATGCTGATAGAGTTTGTTTCTATTTTCTGCCGAATGCAAATCAATAAAATCAACCACTATAATTCCTCCCATATCACGCAGTTGTAACTGTCGTGCTACTTCAGATGCAGCAATTAAATTTACTTCTAATGCATTGTCTTCTTGCGAGCCAGCTTTGTTAGAACGGTTTCCGCTATTTACGTCTATAACGTGTAAAGCTTCTGTGTGTTCAATAACTAAATAAGCGCCTTTACTCATAGAAACTGTTTTACCAAATGACGTTTTTATTTGTCTTTCTATTCCGTATTTTTCGAAAATTGGCACTTCAGAAGAGTGTAGTTTTACAATTCCTACCTTTTCAGGATAAATTTCTTGTAAATACTCCTTTATTTCTTCCTGAAGCGATGCATCATTGGTAACAATATTTGTAAAAGATTCATTCATAACATCTCTTAGAATTGAAGATGCTCTGTTTAATTCACTCAATATTTTTGTTGGAGTGTTTGTGTTCGCAATTCGCTTACACGTTGCTTTCCAACGTCCTAATGAGTTCTGCAAATCTTTATCTAGTTCTGCTACTTTTTTGCCTTCGGCAACAGTTCTTAAGATAACACCAAAACCTTTTGGTCTAATGCTTTTTGCTAATCTTTTTAAGCGTTCTTTTTCTTTTGGGTCTTCTATTTTTTGAGAAACCGAAACTCTATTAGAAAAAGGAACTAAAACTAAAAATCTACCGGCAATAGATAGCTCTGAGCTTAATCTTGGGCCTTTTGTAGAAATTGGTTCTTTTACAATTTGTACCAACAGATTTTGACCTGTCTTTAGTACTTCGTTAATACTACCGTCTTTGTGAATGTCTCCCTGAAATTGGAAGTTCTTTAAAGTGAATTCTTTATACTTACCTGTGCTTACTTTCTTAAGGAATGTCGTTAATGAATTTACTTGCGCGCCCAAATCATGATAATGTAGAAATCCGTCTTTAGGATAACCAACATTTACAAATGCTGCGTTTAAGCCTGTTAACACCTTTCCTATTTTGGCTAAAAAAATATCGCCAACAGAGAATTTGTTACCAGTTGTTTCATTATTTAATTCAATAAGTTTCCCATCTTTTAATAAGGCAAAATCAATATCAGATGAATTTGTACGAATTATTAATTCTGTTCTTTTCATGCTGAATTTGGTTTTAACACTACACAATTTATTGTGTAGATGGATTAATATTGTCAGGTATTTTATAATACCGTGCGAAGATTTACTGCCTTTGCAGTTTTAAAAAATCTTCTAATGTCAATGAACTTTTTTTTTGCTAAAAAATAAACGAAAAAGTAAGCGGAAGCTTACTTTTTCTTGTGTCTGTTTGCTCTAGCTCTTTTCTTTCTTTTGTGTGTAGAGATCTTAGCTCTCTTTCTTTTTTTACCACTTGGCATAATACGAGATGTTTTTTTAAATCAATGAAGATTTAGATTAATGTTTTTTTACTACTTAACAGTTACTTTGTTTTTTACTCCTTCAGTAAAAGTTTTAGCCGGTTTAAAGGCTGGTATGTTGTGTGCAGGAATCTTAATAGTCGTATTCTTTGAAATATTTCTACCAGTTTTTTCGGCTCTAGTTTTGATAATAAAACTACCAAAACCTCTTAAATAAACGTTGTCACCACTTTCCAATGCATCTTTTACTTCAGTCATAAATGCTTCAACAGTTGCTAATACATCTGTTTTTTCAATACCAGATTTGTCTGAAATTTTTGATACGATATCTGCTTTCGTCATGTTTTTATTTTTACTTTATTTTTATTAGTTTACTTCCAAAAATGCGGATGCAAATATATGATAATTAATCAATTCCAAGAAAATTAAAGCTTAAATTTGCACTAATTTTAAAATGCAATATTACAAATCTATTTCTTGACAATGGTTTTTTCTAATACATTAACACACTGGTATTTACAAAATAAAAGAGAATTGCCTTGGCGTAAAAGTAGGGATCCTTATTTCATCTGGCTATCAGAAGTGATGCTACAACAAACAAGAGTTGCACAAGGCTTGTCCTATTATTTGAAATTTACGACCACTTTTCCAACAGTTTTTGACCTCGCAAAAGCAGATGAAAGTATTGTCTTAAAAATGTGGCAAGGCCTTGGATATTATTCTCGAGCAAGAAACTTGCATGCAGCAGCAAAACACATTGCTTTCGAGCTAAACGGCGAATTCCCTACTTCTTATCTTGAAATTATAAAATTAAAAGGAATTGGAGATTACACTGCATCGGCCATTGCCTCTATTTGTTTTGATGAACCCACAGCAGTTGTTGATGGGAACGTTTATAGAGTGCTTTCTCGATACTTTGGTATTTACACTTCAACAAACTCGTCTTCAGGAATTAAAGAGTTTAAAGCACTAGCGCAATCCTTAATAGATGTTTCTCAGCCTGGAAACTTTAATCAAGCAATTATGGATTTTGGCGCATTGCACTGCAAGCCGCAAAATCCGCTATGTGAAAGTTGTCCCTTTGCAGACAGTTGTGTTGCTTTTGAAAAAAAATTAACCAAAGTATTGCCGATAAAAGACAAAAAAATAAAAGTTAAGAAGCGCTATTTTAATTTTTTAGTCATACAAACTGTCGATGATAAAACCATTTTATCAGAGAGAAAAGGAAATGGAATTTGGCAAGGTTTATACCAATTTCCACTCATAGAAACCACTCAAAATATCTCTGGGGAAGCACTAATTTCCAATGAAGAATTTATCAGTTTATTTCCCGAGAAGTCCTCAATTTTATTATTCAATAAAAAAGAGATTGTCCATAAGTTATCTCACCAACACCTCTATACTCAATTTTGGATTGTGAGACCAAAAACTGCTTTTGAGGCAAACATTGATTGGGCGGATGTTGAAAATTATCCTGTTCCTGTTTTAATCGCCAATTTTTTGAAAGACTTTAAAGCGAAAACTAATTGATATTTTTAGTACATTTGATTTGAAATAAAAGGAGTTCAATTCGCGTTATTTAAGAATTAACCAATCAATAAAATTATATCAAAAACATGGCAGGAACTGTAAATAAAGTAATTTTAATTGGACATTTAGGAGATGAAATTAAAATGCACTATTTTGAAGGAGGGAATGCTATCGGAAGATTTCCAATTGCAACAAATGAAAGTTACACCAACAAACAAACAGGCGAAAAAGTAACAACAACAGATTGGCATAATATTGTTGTAAAAAACAAATTGGCCGAAATTTGCGAAAAGTATTTGACTAAAGGAGATAAAGTATATTGCGAAGGAAAACTAAAAAATAAGCAGTGGGAGCAAGAAGGAGTGAAGCGGTATGCAACTGAAGTTCACGTTACAGAAATGACCTTTCTGTCTACTAAAAAAAGTTTAGAGAAGCAAGCAACACAAATGTCGCCAGAAAATCAAACAACAACTCCAGCAACTAAAAAAACTGTTTCACCAGAAATAAATGACGATTTACCATTTTAACATCTTTAAATTTTAAAATTTGGACCCAGACCCCGAGCTTTTATTTGTTTCTCTTTTAACTATTGATTATGTACTATCAATAAATTGTGTTGCGCTCATTATTTTACTTATAAGCTCTGCATTAATCTCAGGAACCGAAGTTGCTTTTTTCTCCATTTCTCAAGTAGATATTGACGATTTATCATCAAAAAACGAAAAGGACATTGTTGTAAAGCTATTGCAGAAACCAAAAAAATTATTGGCAACAATTTTAATTACCAACAATTTTATAAATATTTTAATTGTATTACTTTTTGCTTCTTTAGGAGAACAGTTGTTGGAAGATTTTAACTATTCCATCTTCGGGATTAAAGTTCGTTTTTTAATAGAAGTTGTTTTAGTTACATTCCTAATTCTTTTATTTGGAGAAGTATTGCCTAAAGTATACGCTTCAAGAAAAGCAGTGCGTTTTGCCAGTTTTATGTCAAAACCAGTTCAAGTCCTAAACACTTTTTTAACCCCTTTAAGTTATCCACTAATCAATCTTACAAATATTGTTGAAAAAAGTTTAGGAAATAAATCCAATATTTTTTCCGTAGAAACATTGTCTCAAGCATTAGAACTTACTTCGAAAGGAGCAACCACAAAAGACGAGCAAAAAATTTTAGAAGGAATTGTGAGTTTTGGAAACACAGAAACCGTTCAGATAATGAAGCCAAGAATTGATATTTTTGCGCTTTCAGATGATGAAACGTATGAAGCTGTTTTGGATAAAATTTTAAAAAAAGGATATTCTAGAAACCCTGTTTACCACGAAAATATCGATACGATTATTGGTGTCTTGTATGCCAAAGACTTATTAGCACATTTAAATAAAGAAACCTTTAAATGGCAGCGTTTACTTCGAGATCCCCTTTTTGTTCCAGAAAATAAAAAGTTAGACGATTTGTTATCAGAATTTCAAGAAAAGAAAAATCATTTAGCGATTGTGGTTGATGAGTACGGAGGAACAAGTGGTTTGGTTACCTTAGAAGATGTGATAGAAGAAATTGTTGGAGATATTAATGATGAGTTTGATGAAGATGATTTGTCTTACTCTAAAATTGACGAGGACAATTATATTTTTGAAGGGAAGACCACCATCAAAGACTTTTGTAAAGTTTTAGGAGATGAAGACGAAGCTCTTTTTGAAGAAGAAAAAGGCGAATCAGAAACCTTGGCAGGATTTATTTTAGAAATTTCCGGAAAATTTCCAAAAAGAGGTGAGAAAATAAATTTCAAAAATTATACGTTTACCATAGAAGCGTTAGATAATAAGCGCATAAAACAAGTGAAAACAACAAGAAATGCGTAATCTCTCTTTCTTTTTTTTAAGTCTGTTTTTTATTTCTTGTGATCAAGAAATAATTCCAAAACCCAAAGCTTATTTAAGTTTAGAATATCCAAAAAAAGCATATCAAAAACTACCCATCTCTAGACCTTATACTTTTGATGTCTTAGAAAGCAGTGTCTTAAAAGACGAGCAGAAAAGTTGGTTAAAAATCACATACCCTGCGTTAAAAGCTTCTATAGATATTACTTACAGAGAAGTAGATGCTAATATATTAGAGTTGGTAAAAGAGGCAGAAAAGCTGGTTTTTAAACACACTTTAAAAGCAGAAGAAATTACTTCTAAAGATTTTTTGAATACAAAAAAGAAGGTGTTTGGTAGCATGTATGAAATCACCGGAAATGCGGCTTCACAGATTCAGTTTCACGCAACAGACAGTACAAAGAACTTTATAAAAGGGTCGTTGTATTTTTATACAAAACCAAATTACGATTCAATTTTACCCGCTGTGGCTTATATTAAAAAGGATATTTTACGATTGATGGAAACCTTGAAATGGCAGTAAAAATAGTTTAGGTGTTTTTTAGCTTTCTACTTTGTAGCCACAAGTAAAATTGCAACCCAAATAAAATAGCGCCAGAAAGTAAATGAATTGCCTGCGTTCCAATTGGAAATTCGGCATAGTACATCAATATCCCTGTAAGAGCTTCTAAAAAGATTAAGAAAACAATCCAATTTACTAATTTATACCCCAAGTCTTTTATTTGGTTTAGGTAAAAAAGCCCGAAATTGACCAATACAATGGCAATGGTAAAAGAGCGATGGAAGTAGAATTTAAAACTCGGATTTAGTAAACTGTAGTTTTTATTCTCAAACCCAAATTGCTTTACTTGTTCATCAATAAACTGACGTACCTGAGTTCCCATAGCGATTTGAATCAATGAGAAAATTACGGATACAAGTAATAATTTATTGAAAAGCGCATTGTATTTGAACGTTTCGTTTTTTGGAGAGATGATAAATTGCAATTTTAATAAAAGCGCAATGATGATCAGGCCAACCACCATATGAATGGTGATGATTTCAGGCGTTAAATTAGTATCTACAACTGTTTTCCCCAGCCAGGCTTCAAATAGCATTAAGAAGAAGGCAGTAAAGGCAAGTATTGGAATTGTTTTGTTCTCTTTTCTAAAGCGGTAGGCACCAACAATTAGAAATAAAAAGACAAAACCAGCAACTACCGAAACCAAACGATTTATGTATTCTGTCCAAGTGTGGTATTTGTTAAATTTTGCATAATCGTGTTTTTTATAGGCTTCCCAATTCCCAGAGTCAAAGCTTTCGCTTGTCTTTAAGTCTTGCTTTGCAACAAACAATTCCTTGTTTTTTATGATGATCATCCCTTCTTCAAAAACAGTATTTTCTTTCCAAGTAATTTGATCTTCAGAAGTTGGTGGAATCAAATAACCAAAACACTTTGGCCAATCGGGACATCCCATCCCAGAACCTGTCATTCGAACAATGGATCCTGCCAAAAAAATTAAATACACAGATATTATTGTGATTTTTACGATTTTAGGAAAGTTTTTCTTCACGATATTTAATGCTAAAATTTATACAAAGATAGGTTAAAAGGCATAAAAAAGGCTTCTAAATTTTAGAAGCCTTCTCTTTAGAATTGGTATAAATTATGCTTTTTTGTCTTTGCAACATTCCATTTTGCAATCCTCTTTACATGTTTTTTTGGTCTCCATCATCTCACATTTTGATTTGCAGGCATCAGAGCATGCATGTTTTTGATTAGAAATTTCAGAAGCAGTATATAAGTCTCCACCTGCAATTCCATCAACAAATGCGATTAGGTCTTTTTTAGAGAGCGTATTGGTGTCAAATTCGATCGTTGCAATGCTGTCAGAAAAAACCACTTTCGCGGCTAAAACACCTTCCTTTTTGGTCAGTTTAGATTGTATTGTTTTTGCACAACCAATCTCGCAGGTCATTCCAGAAATTGCTAACGATACGTTTTCTTTTTTAATTTCCTTTTTAATTTCTTTTTGACAGCTTATTAAGGTAAAACAAGCGATTACAAATGCGAATATAAATTTTTGAACTTTCATGTTTTTGATTATTTAATTAGCGTACAAATTTATTAAGAAAATTATAGATATCTAAAGAATTATCGGATTTTTGTGCAAATTCTAACTCGCCATGAATCATCAACAACAAAAAGTGTTTTACCTCACATTGCTTTCTTTAGTTTGGGGGAGTTCTTTTATTTTAATGAAAAAGGCATTGACTGGTGTTAGTCCAATGCAATTGGGAGCATTAAGAATGATTATTACGGCTCTTTTCTTAGCATTAATTGGCTTTAAGCGACTTCATATGATCCAAACGAAGCAATGGCGCTATATCGCTTATACAGCGTTTTTAGGAACCTTTCTTCCGGGGTTTCTCTTTGCCTACGCCGTTCAAGTGATTGATAGCGCTATTGTAGCGATTTTAAATTCATTTACTCCTTTTAATACATTGGTTTTTGGAGCGCTCTTTTTTGGGTTTGCATTTAAAAAGCAACAATTTATTGGAATTTTAATTGGACTTGCAGGAACGCTAATTTTAATATTAGAAGGCGCGGTTTTAAATCCAGATCAAAATTATTGGTTTGCCTTGCTCATTATCATTGCATCGGTTGGGTATGCTTTCAATGTAAATATCGTGAAAAAACATTTGCAAGATGTAGACGCTTTGGCAATTACAACAGGAAATTTTTTATTACTACTCATACCTGCGATTATTGTTTTGGTATGTACCGATTTCTTCACAGAATTTGAGGCTTCCCAAACAGGCTTAGAGGCATTAGGGTATATTTCGATCCTTTCCATAGTTGGAACTGGTATTGCAAAAACGATGTTTAATAAATTGGTGCAAATTTCGAATCCTGTTTTTTCTTCCTCAGTAACCTATCTAATCCCAATTGTTGCCATTTTTTGGGGTGTCTTTGATAACGAAAAACTAAGTTTGATTCAGGTTGTAGCAGGGTTTTTGATTCTTTTTGGGGTATATTTAGTCAATAAGAAGAAGTAGTTTTCAGATCGGGATTTATTATATAAAAAAAGAGCCAAGAATAAATTCTTGACTCTCTGTTTTAAAAAGGATTTGATTGCTGATTATTTAAAATCTTCGTCTGTAACACCTTCGTTTATTTTAATTTCACTGATGGTGAAGTTCAAGTCCATTGGACCACTTTTTTGACCAACAGCATGTGGAAACAGAATCCCATTTACTGCTTTGTAATCAGAAAAAGTAGTGGGAACCTTTACTTCTTTTCCATTAGGAGCTTTGATTGTTTCAACAGCCTTCACTTTTAAGCCCGTTGCCATGTCGTAAAAAACCTCTTTGTCTAAATACTTCAATACAATTGCATTTTTTCCTTCAAGAGGCTCTATTCTCACTAATTCTCCAGCGGTATACCCCAAATCTTCAAAAAGCGCATTTCCAGACTTCGCTTTTTCTAAAGCATCACCTTCCATTTCTCTTCTTTGTCCTCTAGATTCCTCATATCCGTTCTCACCGTCAAATACTGCTTTTTGAAAAACAGTCCCCATTACAGAAATTACTTGGGAAGTTTTGTTTGGAGAAGAAGCCTTCATAGTCATTAACAGTGGGGTTCCTTGAATCCTTGCATTTGAAACCATCATGACTGTTTTTACAGCCATTACTTTTTCTTTCCCACCAATAGCTTCAATGTATTTATTGACTACTTTTTCAGCGGTCAATCCCTCTGGAATTGGCATGGTCATCGCCGGCTTTACAGTTGGATTTCCTTCTTTGTCGAAATATTTGATACTATAATCTCCTTTTTCAAGGTTTTTAAGTACCTCAATTCCTTTTCCTGTAATTATAATTCTTGCTTTATCACCTTTAAAATATTTGATAGCAGCGTCTTGAACATCCTCTATCGTTACCGCATTAATGTTCTCGATGTAGTTTGCATAAAAATCTGAGGGCAGACTATATCTCGCAATGTTCAATGCATAATTAGCAGCTGTTCTTGGCTTCTGCACATCCATAACAAAACTTCCAATGTATTTTTCTTTTACATTTTTCAGTTCCTCAGCGGATACTTTTTGGTATCTGATTTTTGTAATCTCTTTTTGCAATTCAACTACAGAACTATCAGTAACCATATTTCGAACACTCGCAGTTGCTTTAAAGATCGCAGCATCTCTACTTTGATTTACACTAGAATAAGAACCATAGGTATATGCTTTGTCTTCACGAAGATTTTGAAACAAACGTGCAGTACCTCCTCCTCCTAAGATTTGGTTTGCTAATAGTGCCGCATAGTAGTCTTTATCTCCTAATTTTAAATCGATATTATTAACGATTGCAATTTCAGATTGTACTGCATTTGGCATGTTTACAAAGTTAATTTCTGTTGTACTAACATTTGTAGGTTTAGGGATGTCCTGTGAAGGAATCGTTCCTTTAGCCCAGTCGTTAAATAATTCTTCAACTAATTTTTTAATTTCTTTAGGATTGATATCTCCTTCAATAATCAAATACCCATTGTTTGGTTTGTAATACGTGTTGTAAAATGTTTTTACGTTTTCTAACGTAATTTTATTTACAGATGCTTTCGTTACAAATTCACCAAAAGGATGGTTTTTACCATAAGTAAGTACATTTTCTACACGTCTAGCAATATTGGTCACACTTTTTTCACCAGACTTTATACCGTCTAAAGTTACTTTAACTTCTTTGTCAAACTCTTCTTGTGTGAATTGTGAGTTTTTAATACCGTCAGCCATTAACGCGAGTACTTCAGGGAAATATTTTTTTAAAGAAGAAGCGAATGCACCTCTACTAGAAAAGTTAACACTGGCACCTAAATAGTCTACTTTTTCATTAAAGTCATTTTTAGAAATAGTTGCAGTCCCACGTCCAAGTAAGCTTCCCATCATTGAAGAAACTCCCGCAATTTCACCTTCAAAAAAAGGTTTGTTATCGATGGTAAGGTTCGCGGATGCTCTTGGTAGTTTATGGTTTTCAACCATAATTACGGTCATCCCATTGTCTAAGGTAAACTTTTCTGCGTCCCCAAGTTTTACGACTGGATCTGGTCCAGGTTTTGGCATTTTACTTCTATCTATTTGCGCGTTTAAAGCAAAAGACAAGGTTACGATTGCTATTAGCGATAAAATTTTTGTTCTCATAATTGTTTTGTCTTTTGATTTATTTTTTCTCTGGAAGATATTCCAAGGTTAATCGTTGGTTCGGGTTTAAGTATTTTTTAGCAACCGCTCTAATTTCTTCCCTTGTTATCGATCTGTAAATGTCGATTTCGGTATTAATTAAGTTGGTATCTCCAAACAATACGTTGTATCTCGCTAAAGAGTTTGCAATCCCATCTACACTAGAGTTGGAATTCACAAAATTGTTCTCAAACTTGTTTTGTAGTTTTTGGTATGCTTTTTCGGAAATTAATTCCGTTTGCATTTTTACAATCTCTTCATCGATTTCTTTTACAATATCGCTTAATTTGGTTTCCCCTTGAGGTAAACCATAAAGAATATAGGTCCCATAGTCTTCTTGACTCAAATTAATAGCCCCCACTTGTAGCGTCATTTTCTTAGTGTCCACCAATTTTTTGTATAAAATAGAACTTCTTCCAGAGCTTAAATAAGAAGAAACCATGTCCAATACTCTGGAGTCTCTTGTCTTCATTGAAGGAGTTCTGTAGGCTGTAATGATAGCAGGTATCTGAATGTTTGGGTCGTATGCTTTTGCACTTATAGGAGTTGTAATTGGGTCTTCTTGTGCAATGGTTCTTTCGATGGCTGCCCCTCTAGGAATTGGTCCAAAATAATCTTGAATCATTTTTTTAGTGGTATCCACATTGATATCACCTGCAACTACGAGGGTTGCATTGTTTGGGACATAGAACTTTTTGTTAAAGGCTAAAAACTCTTCTAAAGTTGCCGCATCTAAGTGTTTCATTTTACCGATAGTGGTTCCTTTATAAGGGTGTTTTTTAAAGATGTTCTTTTTTACATTTTCTAAAAAACGAGAATAGGGTTGGTTGTCAACTCTCAATCTTTTTTCTTCTTTCACTACTTCATTTTGGGTATCTACACCGTCCTGCCCAATGATTGGGTGCAGCAAACGTTCAGATTCCATCCATAATCCTAATTCTAATTTGTTTGAAGGGAAAATTTCATAATAGTAAGTTCTGTCATCGGTAGTATTTGCATTGTTTCTACCTCCATTAGAAGAAACAAGTTTAAACCATTCTCCTTTACCAATGTTCTGAGTTCCTTCAAAAAGTAAGTGCTCAAAAAAGTGTGCCATACCAGTTCTGTCTGGTTGTTCATCTTTTGCACCTACATGATACATGACAGCGGTTGTTACAACTGGAGCAGAATTATCTTGGTGTAAGATGACATGCATTCCGTTGTCTAAATCGTACTCTTCAAATTCAACTTTCTGTGCATTCATAGAAAATGCAACCAAAATAGTTGAAGCAAAAGTGAATATACTTTTTTTCATTGATCCTTATTTAGTGGTTAGTTTGTAATTTGACGATTTTCATTTTGAAATGTTACATCAAGTTAGCAAAATCGGTTAAATTTTTATTAAAAAAAAATTTTAAAGACAAATTTTCGTTAATTAGTGTTGATTCTAAATTATTTTCTTTTAATTATTTTTGCAATAGGATCTTGTAGTTCTAAAAAATATGTATATTTGCATCCGCATTTTCAGCAAGAAAGTGCTATTAATCAGTATAAATACGCAAAACAAATAGTATGTACGCAATCGTAGAGATAGCAGGGCAGCAGTTTAAAGTTGCAAAAGACCAAAAAGTATACGTACACCGTTTACAAGGAGCAGAAGGATCAGAAGTTACTTTTGATAATGTAATGCTTGTTGAAGACAAAGGAAACGTAACTATTGGCGCCCCAGCTATAGTAGGAGCCACAGTAAAGGCTAAAATCTTAAGTCACTTACAAGGTGATAAAGTAATCGTTTTTAAGAAAAAACGTAGAAAAGGTTACAAAAAGAAAAATGGACACAGACAAGCATTTAGTGAGATTCAGATCGAATCTATTGCTGCATCTGGTGCAAAAAAATCAGCAAAAAAAGAAGCTGCTCCAAAAAAGGAAGCTGCTCCTAAAGCTGAAGTAAAAAAAGCGACAACAGATTATAGTTCTATGACTGTTGCACAATTAAAAGTAGCTGCTAAAGAGAATGGTATTTCAGGATACACTTCTTTAAAGAAAGCTGAATTAATCGAAGCTTTAACTAAATAAAAATTTCAATTTTAAAACCATCGTATCATGGCACATAAAAAAGGAGTAGGTAGTTCGAAGAATGGTAGAGAATCAGAATCGAAACGTCTAGGAGTAAAAATATTTGGAGGACAAGCTGCAATTGCAGGAAACATTATTGTTCGTCAAAGAGGAACAACACACAATCCAGGAGAAAACGTTTACATGGGTAAAGATCATACTTTACATGCAAAGGTTGATGGAGTTGTTGAGTTTAGAAAGAAAAGAAACAACAGATCTTATGTTTCTATAACACCTTTTGAAGCTTAGTTCATAAAGCTTTCATAATTTATAAAATGCTCAAACAATTAATTGTTTGAGCATTTTCCGTTTAAAAAGATTCCGTTTTGTATTTTTACCCTTATGAAGTTATTGTATGATTTTATTGTTTTCTTGGCCTCACTATTTTTACCGATTGCAGCCGTTTTTAATAAAAAAATAAAACTTTTTGTTGCTGGAAGAAAACAAACTTTCTCAAAAATTTCTGGATTAAAAAACAAAAAGACACTTTGGTTTCATGCAGCCTCTTTGGGTGAATTTGAACAAGCAAGACCCATTATAGTCGTTTTAAAAAAGAAATATCCTGATTATAAAATACTCGTCACTTTTTTCTCTCCATCGGGGTATGAAATTCGTAAAAAGTATGATTTAGCAGATGTCGTTTGTTATTTGCCTTTAGATAGTAAATCAAACGCTAAAAAGTTTGTGGAACTCCTCAACCCAACACTTGCTATTTTTATAAAATATGAGTTTTGGCCTAATCTCTTAAAAGAATTAAAAAAGAAAGAAATTCCAACTATTTTGGTCTCAGGAATTTTTCGAGAAAATCAAATTTTCTTTAAGTATTACGGAGGTTTTATGCGAAAGTCTCTAAAAGCATTTCATCATTTTTTTGTACAGGATGACAACTCGAAACAATTATTAACTACGATTCATTTTGAAAATATTTCTGTGGTTGGAGATACTCGCTTTGATCGCGTATCAGAAATTTTAGAACAAGACAATTCCCTTGATTTTATCAAAGAATTTAAAGACAATACCTATACTGTTGTTGCAGGAAGTACTTGGGAAGAAGATGAAGCCTTGTTTGTGAATTATATTAATCATGTAGCCTCTGAAGAGGAGAAATTTATAATCGCACCCCACAATATCAAGCAAGATTCAATTATACAACTCCAAAAAGCACTCCATAACAAAGCAGTTTTATTTTCAGAGAAATCAAATAAAAATTTAAAAGAATACCAAGTTTTTATTATAGATACGATTGGTGTTTTAACTAAAATTTATAGTGCTGCCGATACAGCATATGTGGGAGGAGGTTTAAAAACAGGGCTGCATAATATTTTAGAACCCGCTACTTTTGGGGTGCCAATAGTGATTGGAAATAATTATGGTAAATTTAAAGAAGCAGTGGATCTTGTAACTCTTAAAGGAGTTGTTTCTATTGAGAATCAAGAAGAATTTACAACCATTTTACGTTCTTTAAAAAATGATGATTTGTTCAGAAAATCAACCGGAGAAATTAATAAAAACTATATTCAAGACAATGTGGGAGCAACGCAATCGATTCTAAAATGGATGCAACAAAAAATATAAAATTCCGGATTTCAAGGAAATAATTTTCGAATTAAATGAGCAAATTAACAGATAATTTTGGGCGACAAATATCGTATGTGCGATTAGCAGTTACAGATCGTTGTAATTTGCGGTGCCAGTACTGTATGCCTGCGCATGGAATCGATATTGTTCCCAAGCAAGAATTACTTACGTTTAAAGAAATGTATCGCTTAATTCGGGTATTAACAGAGTTGGGAGTTTCTAAAGTTCGTTTAACAGGGGGGGAACCTTTTGTACGTAAAGATTTTGTTGGATTCTTAGAAATGCTGTCATACAATGATCTGTTAGACGCCATTAATATTACCACAAATGGTGCACTGATTGCTAAACATATTGCTGCCATTGAAAAACTAGAGAAAGTTAAAAACATTAATTTAAGCATAGACAGTCTACAAGCTGTTAAATTCAACGAAATTACCCGAAGAAATTCTTTTGATACCGTTTTTAAAACAATGGGGCTTTTAGAAAAAAGCAGTCTAAATCTTAAATTAAATGTGGTCGTACAATCTGGAATTAATACAGACGAAATTAATGATTTTGTTCGATTGACAAAAGATAAGAATTTGACAGTTCGGTTTATTGAGGAAATGCCATTCAATGGAAAAGGGCAACGTGAAATGCACGAAAACTGGACTTTTAATAAAATTTTAAATGAGATAGAAAACGAGTTTAAAGTTACTGAAGTCCAATCAGAAAAATCGTCCACATCAAGAAATTATACGATAGAAAATCATCGTGGAACTTTTGGAATTATTCCTGCTTTTACTAGAACGATTTGTAACGATTGCAATCGAATTAGAATTACATCAACAGGTACTTTTAAAAACTGCTTGTTTGATGACGGCGTTTTTAACTTGCGAGATTTCATAAGAAATGGCGCATCCAATGACGATTTAAAAAAGCTCTTTTTATCTTTAGTGAAAGAGAAGCCAGCTAATGGATTTATAGCTGAAGCAAACCGTACAAAAGGAGATGTCTCCGAAAGTATGAGTACTATTGGAGGGTAGGCAACCGATTACAAAATGAAACAATTACGCATTTAACATGATTTCAGTAGCACACGCATTGCAAGCCGTATTGAATACAACCCAAGATTTTGGTGTTGAACAAATTCCTTTTATAAAATCTATAGGGAGAATTTTAAAAGAAACCATTTACGCGGATAGAGATTTTCCACCATTTAACAGGGTCTCTATGGACGGAATCTCCATTAATTATACTGCTTTCAAAAACGGACAGAGAAGCTTTAAAATAGAGGGAGTTCAAGCCGCTGGAAGTGCCCAATTAGCCCTTCAAGATTCGAAAAACTGTCTGGAAGTAATGACAGGGTCAGTGTTGCCAGACAATACAAACACAGTCATTCGCTATGAAGACATTACCTTAAAAAATGGAATTGCTATTATTCAGATTGATACTGTGCATAAGGGGCAAAATATTCATGAAAAAGGAAAAGATAGAAAAGTTGGCGATCTGTTAATTACACAAAATACCAAAATAGCTGCAGCAGAAATAGGCGTATTGGCCACGGTTGGAAAATCGTTTGTAAACGTTGCAAAGCAACCAAAAATAATGATTGTTTCAACTGGAGATGAATTGGTTGGTGTTGAAGAAATTCCACTGGACTATCAAATTAGAAGGAGCAATGTTTTCACTCTAGTATCTTTGTTGGAAAGATTAGAGATTTCCTCAGACACTGCCCATATCACAGATGACAAACCGATTCTAAAATCGAAGATTAAAACCTATTTACAAGAGTATGATGTGTTGCTTTTTAGTGGTGCCGTTAGTAAAGGGAAATTCGATTTTTTACCCGAAGTTTTCGAGGAGTTAAGCGTGAAGAAATTATTTCATAAAGCGGCACAAAGACCAGGGAAGCCATTTTGGTTTGGAAGCACAACCTCTTTTGTTGTAAGTCCACAAAATGGTGATCAAAATGAAAAAGAAAACAAGAATAAGAACACCATAGTGTTTGGGTTTCCAGGAAATCCGATTTCAACTTTTGTAAATTGTTTGGCGTATTTTTACCCTTGGTATTACAAATCGGTTGGTTTAGAAGTTGAACAAGAAACGGCAATTTTATCCTCTGAGGTAACCTTTAAACCAAATTTAACCTACTTTTTGCAAGTCAAATTGAGCGTTCGTTTTGGGCACTTAGTTGCAACCCCCGTTTTAGGAAATGGTTCAGGAGACCTTGCCAGTATGATACATGCAGATGCATTTATTCAATTACCTCAAGGGCAAACAGTATTTGAAAAAGGGACAGTTTTTCCAGTAATTAGATACCGTTGAGAATGAAATTTAGGAAGACAATAAACGATAATTTATGAGCAATTTTACACACATTAATAAAGATAATAATCCTAAAATGGTAGATGTTTCGGATAAGAAAACTACCAAAAGAACTGCCACTGCAAAAGCAACACTTTTTTTAGGAAAAGAAATACTTTCTCATTTTACGAATGATGAACTAATTACCAAGAAAGGACCTGTTTTTCAAACAGCAATTATTGCAGGGATTCAGGGCGTAAAAAAGACTTCTGAACTGATTCCTATGTGTCATCCACTATTGATTAATGGGGTTGATGTAGATATTAAAATTGCAGATTCAGAAACTATAGAAGTGTTTTGTAAAGTGACTATTGAAGGAAAAACAGGTGTAGAAATGGAAGCGTTAACTGGCGTAAATATTACTTGTTTAACCATCTATGATATGTGTAAAAGTATTTCCCAAGAAATAGTAATTAAGGAAGTAAGGTTGTTGGAGAAAACAGGTGGAAAATCAGATATTAAAAATGGGTAAACATCAAAAACATACAAATTTAGTAAGAAGAGAGAACGATCATTTTGCATCGAATGAAATTTCAATTTTAGGAACAAATTGTGGTATTATTTCTGAATTGATACACAGCGTTTCTGAGCAACTATCCAAATATAAATTGGCGTATTTCGATGCCTCACATGCTAAAAATGTTACTAAAAATAAAATAGCTGAATACACATTTCATCACGAAGGAAATTTACAAATTACAACTTCCGGTATCGTAAATAAGTTTGAACAACGATTGCAATTTGCACAATATGATTTTGTTTTTGTCAATGGCAATCATTATCAAGGAGTAAAGCAAATCTTAATTTTAGACGAAGAAAAAGAGGCTTCTGTTTTAAAGAGATTGGAACAATTGGACCGTATCGAGTTTGTTGTTAAATTAAAAAAGGAAAACACTTTTTTTTCATTTTTAGAAGAAAAATACCCGCAAATCAATAATGTAAAATGTTATACGATTGATGAGGTATCTAAAATAGCAAATCACATTGATCGTCTGATTCAAGAAAGGTTACCTCCAGTAAAAGGATTGGTCCTCGTTGGTGGGAAAAGTACCCGAATGGGAGTCGATAAATCGGAACTCGATTACCACGGAATTCCCCAAAAAAAGTATGTCCAAAAAATAGTAGAGAATCACAAATTAGAAACGTATTTTTCGGTTCAGGTTCCTTCAGAAAATGAAAGTGAAATTTCGGATGTATTTTTAAATTTGGGCCCTTTTGGTGGTATCTGTTCTGCGTTTCAAAAAGATCCAAATACAGCTTGGTTAGTAATTGCAACAGATCTGCCTTTTATTAATGAGGAGGTAATTCAGTTGTTATTACAAAAAAGAAACCCAAGTAAAGTGGCAACGGCAATTAGAGGAAAAGGCAATGAGTTTGTAGAGCCGTTAATTACAATTTATGAACCTAAAGCATATCCTGTTCTATTACAGTATTTAGCCCAAGGGTATTCCTGTCCGCGAAAAATGTTGATTAATTCAGATGTTGAAATCGTTGAAGTAGATGCATCCTTAATTAGGAATATAAATACACCTGAAGCGTTTGAAGTGGCAAAAAAAGAAATCAATACTAAAAATGGATAAAAACCAATTTTTCAAACGTCAAACGACTCTGTCAGAGATAGGAGAGGTTGGACAACAAAAACTGCAAGACGCTTCTGTTTTAGTGGTCGGATGTGGCGGATTAGGGAGTCCTATTGCAGTCTACTTAGCTGCTAGTGGAATTGGAAAAATTCATTTGGTAGATTTTGATACCGTAGCTACCACCAACCTGCACAGACAGGTATTTTATGATTTAAATGATGTTGGAAAATCAAAAGCGGAGGTGTTATCTGCGTTTATAAAAAAGAGAGCTCCTTTTACAGTTGTGAATTTTACCAATGAGCAAGTCACCAAAGAAACTATTTTTGAGTTAATGGAAAACGTAGACATTGTAGTGGATGGAACCGATTCTCTGCCTACAAAATATCTACTCAACGATGCTTGTGTTGTGAAAGGAAAGCCCCTGGTTTATGGATCTTTATACAAGTTTGATGGTTATGTGGCAACCTTTAATGTGCTACAAAAAGACGGAAGCCATTCGGCAAATTTAAGAGATGCATTTCCAGAAATGACAACCGACATTCCCAATTGCGAAACGGCTGGAACATTGAATGGGATTGTTGGCATGATTGCTATGCAACAAGTAAACGAAGTTTTGAAACTGGTTACAGGCATTGGGAGTCCTTTAGTAAATACATTGCTGATTTACAATTCACTTGAGAATACCCAATTAAAAATGACCTTATTGCCAAGTATTTTGAAAACTGAAATTTTGAAGTTGTTTGAAACTCAATCTTACTTGGATGCTGTTTGTGCAATTCAACGAGCGGATTTACAAATTTCGCCGACAGACTTAAGAGAGAAAATAACATTTAAAAACATTGAAATTATTGCAGTACTATCTGATTTAGAACTGCCTTTTAAGGTGCATCAAACAATTCCGATAACTGACTTTGACGTAGAAAAAATAAATATTGATTTTAATAAAACCTATGTGATTGTTTGTCAACGCGGACTGAATAGTTACAAAGCCACAAAAATGTTAAAGAAAAGATACCCAGCACTTACTGTATTGAGTCTTACGGGAGGAATCGCAAACTATTAAGGGTGGGCATTTACCCAAACATCACCATCTTCAAAATATTCTTTTTTCCAAATAGGAACCGTTTCTTTTAGGGTGTCAATGGCAAATTCGCAAGCCTCAAAAGCCGCTTTTCTATGTTTTGCAGAAGCTGTAATAATCACAGGAATATCGCCAATTTGTAACATGCCTTCTGCATGGTGTATGGCTATTTTATGGATTTTAAAATTTTCTAAAGCCAATTCTGCAATCTTTTGCATTTCTTTTATCGCCATCGGTTTGTAGGTAGAAAAGTCCAATTGTGTTACTTTTTTGTTTTGGGTATCATTTCTAACAGTTCCTACAAATGCGGCTATACCTCCGCATGAAGCCGCTGTTACAAAATTATAACATTCGTTTAAATTCAGTTTTTTAGAAGTAATTTTTATAGATGTTTTGCTCATATTGAAATACAAAAATAGGAAATCAAAACGTATCTTTGTTGTGTTATATCAGAAGTTGAAAAAATGAAAAATATTTTTAGAATTGTAAGTTTTTTTGAAGGAGTTTCTTATTTGTTGTTACTTTTTGTAGCAGTTCCAATAAAATACTTTCAAGGGGATGTTTCCTATGTGAAACTATTAGGAATGCCCCATGGAATTCTTTTTATGTTGTACCTTGTTTTAGCAATGATGCTTTTCAAGCCAATGAAGTGGAGTTATAAAACGCTGGCAATTGTTTTTGCAGCGTCTATTTTACCTTTTGGAACTTTTTATATTGATAAAAAATACCTAAGATAATTAGCCGCCACTAACCGGTGGAATAATTGCAACAACATCATTTTCTTGTAATATCAAATCATCTGTAGCATAGTTTTCGTTTACAGCAATTGCATAGGAATTGATGTTTTCTAACGAAGGATGTTTTGTGTGCAATTCCTTTTTAAGGTTTTTAATACTTGAGTTCTCAAGAACTTCAAAAGACATCTCATTTGTATTTAATAAATCTCTAGTAATTCCAAAAAAGAGTAATTTGATTTTCATAGTATCAAAGATAAAAATTAATTGAACAAACTCAATCCAAAAAGCCATCCCTCTTTTGAGATTCCATTAAAATTAGAACGCACATAATCGATTCTTAAAAAACGCCACTTCCCCCAACCAATATTATTCAACCCTACTGAATATTCGCTATAAGGTTTTCTTTCTGCTGTAAATAAGGTTTTTCCTCCTGCTACTAAATGAAAGTTTAGTTGATTTATCAGCGGTATTTTTGATAACAAGGTACCTTTAAAATTATGTTGCAGGTGCATTTCCGCATATTGGTCGTTAGAAAAAATTTTGTAGTAATTGAGCAAACTAAAACTATTTTTATATGAAATATCCAAGGGGAATGTAAATTGATTTCCATTTGGATGAAAATAATCCATAAAGGCAATTTGCTTCTTTTTTAAGAAAAGGCCTCCTCGAAGATTATAGGAAAGACGTCCGTAATTTCCGGTGTTGATCTCCTGATTTAAGCGTCCAATAAGTACGTCAGAATTTAATTCAGAATTTTGAGCACCAAATGTTTTCCTATAATTCAGATTGAATGTTGGATACTTTTCATTTCCAATATTGAATTTCCGATTTGGATAGGAGAGGTATTTTTGACCAAACACAAAACGTGCCCCTATATTTAAAGTTGCAATGGTGTGTTCAGAAAAAGCAGCATTTGAATAATCGGTTTCATCCAATGGATTGTTTGAGGTATAGTTGAGTTCTTTGTTTTTAAAAGAATAATTAGTGGTATTAAAAAGAGGTTTCCGATTCGCATACTCTAAAGAAGTGTTTAGAAAAACACCATTTTTTATCTCATTAGAATAACTAATTCTTGCAAATGATTTTTCGTATATTTTTAAGTAATTTTCCTTATCAAAAAGAGCGCTAAAGGTATTGTTTGCTAATAAAAACGAATCTCTATCATTAAATTGAGCTGTTGTAACTCCACCAGTTATTGAGACTCTTGGCCGCGATATATTGTTCCATTTTTTGGTAAAAAAGATGGTGGGCCTAGCTCTTTTATCTGCAAAACCATAGTTTACATTTATCCCTGCATTCCACCATTTTCCAGCATCGTTTTGTCTTTTAAAATAGCGAATTCCAACAGAGGAATGAAAACCTTGTACAGGATTAAAACTTGTTTTTAGCAAAGGTCCATTATAGGAGATTGACCAGTCTTTGTAAGAGTTCAGAAATGTATATCCTGTGATTGGATCAAACCAACCTAATTTATTTCTTTTGGTATCCAGAGAGTCTAAATACTTTTTAGACTTTCGAATTACTTTGATGCTGTCTTTAATGGTGTAGTCTTTTATTTCTTCTAGTGTTAGCGGAACTGGACGAATTTTCTCCCAGTAAACAGAATCTTTTTTAGTAGCTGTTTTGGCAAAGGTTAAGACCTCATTTGAAAATGTATTTTCATTAATATTTGGTGTAAAATTATAGTTTGAATAGGCAGATGAAAATTTACCATCAAATTTAAATCCAAGAAAGTTAACTTGAAATCCAATAGCTTGACTGATGAGCACCCAAGAATCATTTTCTTCTGAATAATTGTAATCTTGTTTTAAAGACAAAAGATCTATTGCTGGAAAGTTTGCTTGGGCTCCTGTAACGGTAACGTCTGCACCATAGATGGCCCAATCGTCTTCCACAATATATATATTACCATTAAAAACAGGGTCATTTTTCCGTTTTGGAAGTAGCTTTATTTTATTGATGAGTTTACCGCTTTTAGTATAAAAAGTACCAATAAGTTTAAAACGGTAATAACTAAATGCGTTAGTAGAAAGCGGTGAAATTAAATCATTTCCAAGCTCAACACTATTGTTATAAAAGTTGATGTTTGCATCTTCTGCTCTATTAAAACTAGGGCCATTGTCGGTTCCTGAAACTTTAGAAGCGGTAATTTTTTCTTTGAATTTTTTAGGTCTTTTCTGATACGTAATTTCAGAAATGGTCTCGGAAAGATAAATAATACCACTTCTGGTAGCGTCCAATCCACCGCCAAAATCCCCTAAAGACCGACCCATAAATTTATTTGGAGCATCTTTTATTTTATACAATCCCCGCGAGTAGAAATTTGCAGTATATGTCGAAAATTTATCTGTAATTTTATCTTTATTAGCAATAACGTTTCTAATAATTACATTTGCAGGGTTATCTTTTGTAGAAATTAAAATTTCTTTTAATTCAATACTTTCTTCCTCTAAAGTCGCATTTAAAATCAAAGGGAAACTATTGATGCTTACATTTTTTTTCAGTGTTTTATATCCCAAAAACTGAAAGTAGATGCTGTAGGTTCCTGGTTTTTTAATGTTTAAAACATAGTCTCCATTGTCGTTTGAAGTAGAACCAGTTACAGTGTTTTCTAAATAAACACTCACAAAAGAAAGCGGTTCTCCCTTAGTATCCGTAATTTTTCCTTTGATTTGAGAAGAAAGAGAAACAGATATTAAAATTAAAAAAAGTAGCGCTGTTTTTTTCATTGGAAATTTTCTTAGTAGACGTATGTTTTTCTTCATTGTTACAAGAACCGATTTTTTTAGGTAATGAGCCTGTAGTTTAAAAAAAAATTAAGAATTTCCCCGAAAAAAGTGCTTTCTACTATCGCTATAATTGTAAAGAGTATGCCTCTTTTTTGAAGTTCAATTTTCTAAGAATGAAGGATTTCAAAAGAATGAAATAAAGGACAGAGCTTCACTTGAAAACCTTATATTTGTTAGTTACAAACAAATAATATTTTTATGAGTGATTCTAGAAAAAGACATGAAGCCTTACTATACCACGCAAAACCAAAACCAGGTAAAATTGCTGTTGTACCTACCAAAAAGTATGCAACTCAGCACGATTTGGCTTTGGCGTATTCGCCAGGTGTTGCAGAACCATGTTTAGAGATAGCAAAAGATAGAAATAACGTTTATAAGTATACCGCTAAAGGAAATTTAGTCGCTGTGATTACAAATGGTACCGCTGTTTTAGGATTGGGAAACATTGGGCCAGAAGCCTCAAAACCTGTAATGGAAGGGAAGGGATTGTTGTTTAAAATATTTGCAGATATTGATGTTTTTGACATTGAAGTAGATGCCACAGATGTCGATAAATTCATAGAAACAGTAAAGGCGATTTCCCCAACCTTTGGTGGAATTAACTTAGAAGATATTAAAGCACCAGAAGCTTTTGAAATAGAACGAAGATTGAAAGAGGAATTGGATATTCCTGTAATGCATGATGATCAACACGGAACCGCTATTATTTCAGCAGCCGCTTTAAAGAATGCGATTGATATTGCTGAGAAACGTTTTGCTGCCGTTAAAATTGTAGTGAATGGAGCTGGTGCAGCTGCAATTTCATGTACAAGATTGTATTTAAAATTAGGGGCAAAAAAAGAGAACATTATTATGTGTGATAGCAAAGGAGTCATTCGAAAAGATCGAGACAACCTTACTTCACAAAAAGCTGAGTTTGCTACAAGTGAAGACCTCAATACTTTGGAAGAAGCGATGCACAATGCCGATGTTTTTATCGGACTTTCTACTGGAAATGTAGTGACTCCAGAAATGTTATTGTCGATGGCTAAAAATCCAATTGTATTTGCTATGGCAAATCCAGAACCAGAAATAGAATATGATTTAGCAGTTGCAACAAGAAATGATATTTTAATGGCTACTGGTCGTTCTGATCATCCAAACCAGGTAAACAATGTACTAGGTTTTCCATTTATTTTTAGAGGTGCTTTAGATGTTAGAGCAACTAAAATAAACGAAGAAATGAAAATGGCCGCGGTACACGCATTGGCAGATTTGGCAAAAAAATCGGTGCCTGAGCAAGTAAATATTGTGTATGATGAGGTGAGTTTGACCTATGGAAAAGAGTACATCATTCCAAAACCTTTTGATCCAAGACTTATTTATGAGATTCCACCGGCAGTTGCAAAAGCTGCAATGGATTCTGGTGTGGCCTTAGAGCCGATTGAAGATTGGAACAAATATCGTGAGGAACTCATGGAAAGATCTGGATCTGGAAGTAAAGAGATTAGAATATTACACAACAGAGCAAAAAGGAATCTAAAGCGCATTGTTTTCGCAGAAGCAGACCATTTAGATGTGCTAAAAGCGGCACAAAGAGTGCATGATGAAAAATTAGGAAAGCCTATTTTATTAGGGCGAAAAGATTTGATCTTAGTATTGAAAGAAGAAATTGGTTTTACAGCAGATGTGCCAATTATTGACCCAAAAACAGACGAAGAAAAAGAAAGAAGAGAACGTTTTGGGAACGTTTATTGGGAGCGTAGACAACGCAAAGGGAAAACCTACTCAGAAGCAGTGAAATTAATGCGAGAGCGTAATTATTTTGCAGCAATGTTGGTCAATGAAGGAGAAGCAGATGCTTTAATTACCGGATATTCTAGGCCTTACCCAACCGTAGTAAAACCCATGTTGGAGCTCATCGAAAAATCGAAAGGAGTTACTAGAATTGCTGCCTGTAATTTGATGTTGACTAAACAAGGTCCTTTATTTTTAGCAGATACCACCATTAATGTAAATCCATCTGCAAAAGATTTAGCAAAAATCTCTCAGATGACTTCTAAACTGGTAACGATGTTTGGAATGAAACCCAATATTGCAATGTTAGGATTTTCTAATTTTGGGTCTTCAAACACAGAAACTTCCAAGAAAATTAGAGAAGCCATATCTTACATCCATCGTAATTTTCCAAACGTAGTAGTTGATGGAGAAATTCAAGCAGATTTTGCGCTCAATCCAGAAATGTTGGCAAAAGAATTTCCTTTTTCAAAGTTGAATGGTAAAAAAGTAAATGTGCTTATTTTTCCAAATTTAGAATCGGCAAACATTACCTACAAATTATTAAAACAAATTGATGGAGCAGAATCGATTGGTCCCGTCATTTTAGGGTTTAGTAAGCCAGTGCATATTTTGCAATTGGGATCTAGTGTCGATGAAATGGTAAATATGGCAGCCCTAGCCGCTGTAGATGCTCAGGAAAAAGAAAAAAATTTAAAATAAAAAGCTACATTAGGAGCATAAATAGACGGGTATGATTACACAAATAAGGGGAAAATTGGTAGAGAAAAACCCTACCTATGCTGTTGTAGATTGTAATGGAGTTGGATATCTATTGCACATCTCTTTGAATACGTTTTCGAGTCTTCCAGACCAGGAAGCCGTGGTCTTATATACCCATCTTTTAATTCGAGAAGATGCACACACGTTGTTTGGTTTTATAAATAAAACAGAAAGAGAAGTTTTTAGACTTTTAATTTCCGTTTCTGGGGTTGGACCAAGTATCGCAAGAACCATGTTGTCATCAATGACTTCTGAAGAAATACAACAAGCAATTGCATCAGAAAATGTGCCCGTAATTCAATCTGTAAAAGGAATTGGTGCCAAAACAGCGCAAAGAGTTATTGTAGACCTAAAAGATAAAATCTTACAAACATTTGATTTAGATGAAGTTTCTGTCTATACAAACAATACAAACAAAGAAGAAGCGTTATCTGCTTTGGAGGTATTAGGTTTTGCAAGAAAACAATCTGAAAAAGTGATTTCTTCAATTATAAAAACACAAAAAGATGCTTCCGTTGAGCAACTTATAAAATTAGCGCTAAAGAATTTATAGACCCTTGAAGAAGTATCTAAAAAATATATTTTTGTTCGTTGTGTTTGCTTTGTTGGCAAGCACTTCTTCATTTTCACAATTTATGGCAGGCAGCAATGCTCCAGAAGTTGAAAAAGATACCTTAGATTTAACCTATAACTTTACGAAAAACCAAACAGGAGGCCTGTTTCTAGACTATTTAGCAGAAAAAGAAATTATTTTTGATAAGGTCCTTAACAAGTATGTGATTTTAGAGAAAATAGGAGATTATTACACAAGAACTCCTATTTATTTAACGCCCGAACAATACAAAAGATATCGCTTAAAAAGAGATATGTTAGTGTACTTTAAGGAGAAAATTACTGCAGCGAACGGGAGAACTGACGACGCAGTAGCTGCTCAAAAAAACTTACTACCTGCCTATTATGTAAATTCTAAATTCTTTGAAACTATTTTTGGGAGTAAAAAGGTAGAGGTAATTCCTACTGGAAATTTAAATTTAAAGTTAGGGGTGATCTATCAAAATACAGAGAATCCACAAATTTCAGAAGAAAACAGGAGCAGTCTTACTTTTGATTTTGATCAACAAATTAATGTCAGTTTGCAAGCGAAAATTGGAACGCGATTGCAGTTTTCAGCAAACTATGATACACAATCTACATTCGATTTTCAAAACTTAGTGAAAGTTCAGTTTCTCCCTTCGGAAAATTCAAATGAATCGCAAGGATCAGGAAACAGTCAAGGGAGTTTTAATGATAAATTAGGCGGTGTTAAAAAAAGACTTGGAAACCTGAAGGATAAGGTTAACAGTTACAAAGACGATTTAATAAACTTTTCAGAAGACGGCATTATACAAGGACTTGAAGCGGGTAATATTTCGATGCCTATAAAGAATTCGTTAATTAATGGCGCTCAAAGTTTATTTGGTGTGAAAACCGATTTAAAATTTGGAAACACCAAAATAACGGCTGTTTTTTCACAGCAAAATTCTGAAAGTAAAACAGTTACATCAGAAGGAGGAGCCTCCATTCAACCCTTCGAATTAAGAACAACAGATTATGACAATGACCGACACTTTTTCTTATCACAATATTTTGTAGATAATTATGCAAAGTCATTGGAACAATATCCTTTGATAAACAGTCAAATTAACATTACCAGAATAGAAGTTTGGATTACCAATAGAAATGCAAGTACCCAAGATTTTAGAAGTATTGTTGCCTTTGCAGATATTGGAGAAGTAGGGACATCGAATTTGGTGAATTTTACAGACATTACACCAAATGCAGATAGTCCTTTCGTTTCTTTGCAAAACATCCCTTCCAATAGCACAAATACGATTGGCGATTTGTTAACACAGTCGAGCGGTATTAGAGATGTGGGAACGGTAAATACAACCCTACAAAGTAGTCCTTACAATATGCAAGAAGGAAGTGATTACTCCTTACTTCAAAATGCTAGAAAATTACAAGCAAACGAATATACACTCAATCCACAACTCGGATTTATTTCTTTAAATAGAAGATTGAATGATGGGGAAGTTTTAGCTGTTGCATACGAATACACGGTTGCAGGAAATGTGACCAATGCAGCAGGAGCTCCAATCAATCAAAATTCATTTAAAGTTGGAGAATTTTCTAACGATGGAATACAAGCACCTAATAATTTAGCCGTAAAATTATTAAGAAGTGAAATATTAACTACGAAAAGAGACGATCGAAATGGTGGTTTAGAACAATTTCCTACTTGGAGATTGATGATGAAAAACGTATATGCTTTAGGCGCCTTTCCTTTGTCGCAAGACGGATTTCGTTTTGAAGTTCAGTATCGAGATGACGCAACCGGAATTCCTTCAAACACACTTCAAAATGCACAAACCCCAGACATCGCCAATAAGCCGTTATTGCAAGTATTGCGATTGGATCAATTAGATCAAAGTCAATTTCGAGATGCCGATGGGTATTTTGATTATGTAGAAGGCATTACTGTAAATTCACAAAATGGATTTATCTTTTTCCCAAAGCCAGAACCTTTTGGTGGAAATTTAGAGATGGAACTAACGAGTCAAGAAGACAAAGACAATTACGTTTTTAAAGAACTGTATTTAGACACTAAAATAAATGCAAAAAATAATTATCAGAACAAAGACAAATTCTTATTAAAAGGATACTTTAAATCAGAGAATTCTGGCGGAATTCCAATAGGCGCTTTTAATGTTCCTAGAGGTTCTGTAAAGGTAACTGCAGGTGGAAGACAATTGCTTGAAGGGGTAGATTTTGTGGTGGATTACTTAGCGGGAAAAGTACAAATTATAGATCCGGGATTGCAAGCATCTGGAGTGCCTATTAGTGTTTCTACAGAAAACAATGCCGTGTTCAATCAGCAACGGAAAACTTTTATGGGAGTTGATGTAGAACATCGTTTTTCAGATAAATTTACATTGGGAGGTACGGTTTTAAATGTGGAAGAAAGACCCTTAACACCAAAAGTAAACTTTGGATCGGAACCGATAAATAACACGATGTTGGGATTGAATGTAGACTATTCTGGTGAGGTACCTTTCTTTACAAAATTAGCAAACAAACTCCCTTTTGTAGATACCGATGTTCCTTCTAATTTATCGGTGAGAGCAGACATGGCCTATTTATTACCGGGGACTCCAAGTGGTATTGACGTAGCCGGATCAGCAACTTCTTATATAGATGATTTTGAAGCATCTCAAATACCAATTTCATTATTATCTCCCCTGCAATGGTATTTGGCGAGTACTCCAAAAAACAACACCAACGATGTTTTTAATGGAGGTCTTAATAGCATTGAATACAATTTTAAAAGAGCAAAATTAGCTTGGTATAGTATTGATCAAGTTTTTTATGGCTTGGGAGATACTCCATCCGGAATTGGTGCAGACGATCTATCGAGAGCTGAAACCAGACAAATTAATTATAGAGAATTATTCCCAAATCAGCAATTAGATATTACCCAAAATAGTTTGTTAAGAACCCTGGATTTGGCTTATTTCCCCAACGAAAGAGGATCCTATAATTTTGATACGGGCATCAATGTAAATACAGACGGAACTTTTAACAATCCAGAAGCACGTTGGGCAGGAATTACCCGCCCTTTAACCACCAATAATTTTGACCAAGCCAATGTAGAATACATTCAGTTTTGGATTATGGATCCCTATGACAACTATTCCATTACAAACGAGGAAGGTTTGCCAATTGGAGTCGATGCACAAGACCCAGCAAATCAAGTAGGAGATTTGTATATAAACCTTGGAAACATCTCAGAAGATGTAAATAAAGACAGTCGAAAAATGTATGAGAACGGACTGCCAGAATCTGGATTAGACCAAAACACCATCCCAACAATTTGGGGGAAAGTACCCTCAAACCAATCGATTATTTATGCGTTTAGTGAAGAGGATGCAGCTAGAGCAAATCAGGATTTAGGTTTTGATGGGTTGAATGATGCAGATGAGTTAACGAAATTAGCTGAAAACCTAGAAATTCCTAAAGAAAGCTTGCCAAGTTATTTTATAGCGGATCCTGCTTTCGATAACTTCCAGTTTTTTAGAGGGGGTCAATTGAACGATGAAGATGCTTCTATCATTAAAAGATATAAGAACTTCAACAACACCCAAGGGAATTCTCCTACGATCAATCAATCTACCGAATCCTATCCAACGGCATCTACGACTTATCCAGATGTCGAAGATATTAACAGAGATCAAACCATGAATACGGTCGAAAGTTACTATCAATATAAAATTTCTATGGATAAGGCCGATTTGGTTGCTGGAAGAAATTTTATTGTGGATGAAAAAACGACAACAATTACGCTAGAGAACGGAAATTCTCAACAAACAAAATGGTATCAATTTAGAGTACCTGTTCGAAGTGGAACACCGATTAATGGAATTTCAGATTTTAACAGCATTCGTTTTATGAGAATGTTTCTTTCAGGATTTAAAATGCCCGTTGTTTTGCGTTTTGGAGAGTTGGATTTAGTGCGTGGCGATTGGAGACGTTATGTTAGAACCTTAGACCCAAATATTAATCCAGACCGAGAATTAGATCAAACAGAATTGAACAATTTTGAAGTAGGCGTTATAAGCATCGAACAAAATGAAGGCAGCTATGTATTGCCTCCAGGAATTGTTAGAGAAAATTTACAAGGAAGCACAACAGTACAGCAGCAAAATGAGCAATCGGTTACCTTAAGGGTTTTGAATTTAGAGACCGACAAAATTAGAGCCATCTATAAAAACATAAGCATCGATTTAAGACGTTTTAAAGAGCTTAAAATGTTTATGCACTTAGAGGAAATTAAAACAGTAGGTGCGATTGATGAAGGAGATATGTCTGCCGTTATAAGATTGGGAACAGATTTAAATGATAATTTTTATCAAGTTGAAATTCCATTAATAGTAACAGAAAATAATGCCACTGCTGCGGTCGATATTTGGCCTGAAGAAAATAATTTAGAGATACTTTTAAAGCGTTTTGGAGCCGTTAAATTAGAACGAGATGCTGCAAATGCAACAATTAATGAACTTTACACTCCTGAAACAGAAGAACCCATTAAAGTAAGTGTAAAAGGAAATCCAACATTGGCACAAGTAAGAACTGTGATGCTTGGGTTAAAGAACAATGCACCGTTGCCTAAAAGTGCTAAAATTTGGTTCAACGAACTGCGCTCCGCAGGTTTTGATAACAAAGGCGGTTGGGCAGCTATAGTAAATGCCGATGCAAATTTTGCAGATGTTGCCAATGTTTCTTTGTCTGGAAGCATGCAAACTATTGGTTTTGGAAATGTAGAAGATAGAATAGGACAACGAAGTTTAAACGAAACAAAAGAATATAACTTTGCAACTACTGTTAATTTAGGAAGCGTTTTAACTCCCAAGAAATGGGGGATTCAATTGCCAATGAGTTACAGTATTGGCGAACAATTTATCGATCCAAAATTTGATCCACAATATCAAGATGTGGAATTGGTAGACGCCATCGCCGAAAACCCAAATAGTGCGTTTTCTAGAGATTATACCAAACGGACTAGTATTAGTTTTAATAATGTAAAAAAGAATAGAAATCCAGGGTCATCAAAAAAACCACAGTTTTACGATGTAGAAAATATTTCTGTTTCCTATGCACACAACAAAGAATTCCACAGAGATTACAATATTAAAAAATATGTAAACGAAAATGTAAATGCTTCTGCGGCCTATAATTTTAGTTTTGAATCAAAAGGTATTGCCCCTTTTAAAAATCTAGATTCTTTAAAAGGAAAGTATTGGCAATTGTTTAAGGATTTAAATTTCAACCCAATTCCAAAAACTCTCGCTATTAACTCTCGTATAAACAGACAATTTAGTGCGCAGGAATCTCGAAATTTAGTAGATGGTTTGTCTGCACAACCAGAATTAAAACAACGTAGATTTCTATTTGATTGGGATTATGCAGTTGCTTTTGATTTGACAAAATCGATTCAAGTAAACTTTAATGCTACCAATAGTAATATTTATGATGCTTTTGGATCTGGAGAAGATTTGGTCGTTTTTGATAACTTTTTTAATACAGGAAGACCCAATCAATACCATCAAAAGTTAAACGGTACTTATCGAATGCCCATTGATAAAATCCCTTTTTTAGACTTTATGAAAGCGGACTATGCATATACTGCAGATTTTGATTGGCAAGTTACCTCCCAAGACAACTTGATCAATGATCGAATTGGAAATGTCATTCAGAATGCAAACACTCATAATATGAACACGACTTTTGCTTTTGAGAAATTGTATAAAAAATTAAATTTCGAAAGGTTTTTACTCACGAAAGCACAACGAAAAAGAAATAGAGCGCTCAAACGATCTGGTAAATTAGTAGCGCCTATTCGACGAAACAAAAATAAAAAATTACCGTTAGGAAAGCGACTGTTAAAAGGGGCTTTTGATATAGTTACTTCTGTAAAACAAGGGAAAATCAGTTATTCTGAAAACAATGGACAGCTATTGCCTGGTTTCGATGAAACCGTTGGTTTTTTAGGAGGAGCACCCACTTCCTTTGCTTTCGGGAGTCAAGTAGACATTCGAAATAAAGCCTTAATGAATGGTTGGTTGTTAGACCCAAGAGCCTTAGAAGATGACCCTACGACACCAGACATTGATGAAAGCGCCTATTTTAATAAAACCTATCGCAAAACACACTACAATAAATTAGACTATTCTTTTACATTAAAACCGTTTAAAGATTTAAACATCGATGTGATTGGAAATAAAATTCAAACAAGAGATTTGCAACAACAATTAGATGTGATTGCAGATAGTAGCAATCCAGACAATTTTTTTGGAATTATAGATACCAAAGCTGCCGCATTTGAAAACGGGAACTTTAGTACCAGTTACGCCATGATTGGCACCTCTTTTTCTGATGGAGACGCGTTGTTTCAGAAAATGAAAGCGTATCGAAGTACCATTGCCAATAGATTGTCTACCGAAAGCGGTTTACCAGTTGCTGGTTTTGGAGCAACAAGTCAACAAGTACTATTGCCCGCCTTTATGGCTGCGTATTCGGGGCGTGATCCAGAGAAAATTAGTACAGGCCTGTTTAGAGATATTCCAATACCCAATTGGACTTTGCGTTATAACGGCTTCATGAAGCGAAAATGGTTTAAGAAAAACTTTAGCACTTTTGTAATATCACATGGGTACCGTTCCTCGTATACGGTCTCTAGTTTTACAAACAACCTTCAGTTTAGTGATGATCTTGCCAATCCAAATTTTAATGCCGCAGCAAATTACGAGCCCGAATTACTAGTCTCTACAGTTACTTTGCTCGATGAGTTTTCTCCATTGGTAAAAGTAGATATGAAAATGAAAAATTCTTTTTCATTAAGAGGTGAAGTAAAAAGAGATCGAACCTTAACGATGAATTTCAATAATAGTACCTTGACAGATATTAGGGGAACAGAATATGTTTTAGGAATGGGATATGTTTTAAAAGATGTGAAATTCAGTACTCGATTTACTGGAAAAAAAGAAACGCTGAAAGGAGATATTAACCTGAGAGCAGATCTCTCTTTAAGAGATAATTTAACTCAAATTAGATCGGTAGATATCGACAATAATCAAATTAGTGGAGGTCAACGATTATTTTCGTTAAAATTTACGGCAGATTATAGATTAAATAGTAATTTTACCGCGTCGTTTTATTACAATCATCAAACGTCAAAATATGCGATTTCTACGACATTCCCAAGACAGGCAATTAATGGAGGATTCAATATTATTTACAATTTAGGAGGCAATTAAAAAAATCATTATATAATATAAAAGATCATGAATATCCCATCAGAATTAAAATACACAAAAGACCACGAGTGGATTAAAATTGAAGGTAACACTGCAATTGTAGGAGTTACTGATTTTGCACAAGGAGAGTTAGGAGATATTGTTTATGTAGATGTAGATACCTTAGACGACACCGTAGAAGAAGGAGACGTATTCGGTTCTGTAGAGGCGGTAAAAACAGTTTCTGATTTATTCATGCCCTTATCGGGAGAAGTAATTGAATTTAATGAAGCATTGGAAGATGCTCCAGAATTGGTAAATACAGACCCTTATGGAGAGGGATGGATGATTAAAATTACCATTTCAGATGATTCTCAAATAGAAGCTTTACTAGATGCAGCAGCGTATAAAACACTTATTGCAGGCTAGTACGCTTTGGATTGCAATTGCGATTACAATTAGTATTGCGTATCTAAGTCTTATTAAAACAAATAATTTTCCGAAGATAGCGATCTCTAATATTGATAAACTATACCATCTTATTGCCTATTTTTCGCTCACTTTTAGTTGGTTGTTAGCTTTAAAAAAGTCGAAATATAAATACAAAGTACTAATTGGTTCTTTACTTTATGGCATTTTTATTGAAGTATTACAAACGACATTAACGGTATATAGAACAGGAGAATTGTTTGATTTTCTAGCAAATTCAGTCGGGGTGCTTCTTGCATTACTGATTTTTAACCTTTTTTTTAAAAAAAGCATTTAATTAACACCAAGACTTGTAAATAAGTCAATAATTTAATTAAATTAGCGGACTACTAAAACCTTTTACAATGGAAATTAAGAAAAATCCAAAATCTAACTTAGAAAATTACAGTAAGATTTTCATGCAACTAGGCCTCGTTTTGGCACTATTTGTTACCTATGCAGCTATAGAACACAAAACTTTTGAGAAAGATCTTGGAGAGTTTGGTTTGGCAAATATGAATGCTGAGATGGAAGAAGAAACGGTTATTACAGAGCGTATTGAGGAAATAAAACCTAAAACGCCACCGCCACCAGCACCTGAAAAAATTGAAATTGTAGAGGATGAAAAAGAAGTAGAAGAAACGGTTATAGAGAGTACAGAAACCGATGAAACTGAAGAAATTGTCGTTGAAGAAATTGAGGAGGTAGAAGAGTCGGAAGAAGTAATCGAAGACGTAAGTTTTATGATTATTGAAGACGTACCTGTTTTTCCAGGTTGTAAAGGGGACAAAACAGCTTTAAAATCATGTTTTAGTAAAATGGTTCAAAAGCATTTTTCTAGAAAATTTGATGCGGATCTTCCAAACGAATTAGGATTGGATGCAGGGAGAAAAAAAGTTTTTATTGGGTTTAAAATTGATAGAAACGGAAATGTAGTAAATATCCAAGCGAGAGCACCACACCCGAAGATTAAAAAAGAGGTTGTGAAGGTGATGAAAATGTTGCCTAAAATGAAGCCAGGAAGACAAAGAGGAAAAGCTGTTGGTGTAAAATATAGCATTCCATTTACTTTAATAGTAGAGTAAAGAATAAAAAAAAGATCGTTCTAAAAAGCGCAACCATTTGGTTGCGCTTTTTTTGTGGCATGCTGTTTGGTTTAGGCTAGGTGAAATCATCTAAAATTCTCTAATTATGAAAAACCTAAAAAAAGACCCAACCAAACAATTAGAAAAGTTCTCTACAATATTTATGCAGTTAGGCTTAGTATTAGTTCTTTTTGTAGTGTACATAATATTTGAGCACGAATCCGAACAAGTACATTATGCAATTGATGATCCCAGAGAAATAGAAACAGTTTACATTCCAGAAGATCTTCATAATGTTGTTTTTCAAAAAGAAGTCCCTGTTAAACCAAAAATTAAAGTAGCAACGCCAAAGCTTATCGATCTGATCGATCTTACAAAAGGAAATAACACTGTTGAAGAAACGACTTTTCCAGACGAATTGATAGATGAAGACCCTTTAGTGTTGGATATCGATTCCGTTGAATTCATCGTAGCTTCTGAAGTGGATGAACCAGATCCTGTACCGTGTATATTAATAGAAGATGCGCCAATTTATAAAGGCTGTGAAGGACTCTCTAAAGAAGCCAACAAGAAGTGTTTCGAAAAGAGTATTGCTCGATTTTTTGTAAAAAATTTTGATGCTGAACTAGCGCAAGAATTAGGACTCCATTCTGGGAAGCATAAAATACATTCTCAGTTTATCATTGACGAGCACGGAGATATTACAGTAGTTTTTGTAAAAGCCCCTCACAAACAATTGGAAAAAGAATCAAAAAGAATTTTGAATAAGTTGCCTCAATTTACACCGGGTAAACAAAGAAGAAAACCGGTAAAAGTAAAATACACCTTACCCATTTCCTTTCAAGTAGAATAAAAAGAAACCCGATCTAATTAGATCGGGTTTCTTTTTATATTGAAATACATTATTCACTATTTTTGTTAAATGAAGATGCACCAATTTTTAGATGCTACCTATTTAAAAACAGCAGCACAAGCAGGAATTACAGAAGCAGAGAATTTGGAGATTGTCGAATCGCTCACAAAAGAAGCGATTGCTTATAATTACAAACTTTTAATGATTCGGGCAGAATACATTCCCAAAGTAAAACAAGTATTACGCATTGCAAACGCTCCCACGTTAATTGGTACTGTGATTGGTTTTCATGAAGGAACTTCCGCTATTACAAAAAAGTTAGCTGAAGCAGAAGAAGCCATTTATTTAGGGGCTGATGAACTCGATTTTGTATTGAATTATTCCGCATTTAAAGAAGGAAATTTTCAGTTAATTGATCAAGAAATTATTGCATGTACCAAATATTGTTTAGAGAAACAGAAAGTTATAAAATGGATTATAGAAACGGCAGCTTTAACAAATGAGGAAATAGTTGTAATTTCACAGCGCATCCGCGATATTGTCTTGAAGCATTTTACGATAGCATCCGCAAAAACTGTTTTTGTAAAATCATCAACTGGATTTTACAAAACAGCCAATCAGATCTCAAATGGTGCAACGCTAGAAAATATGCAATTGATAATTGCGCATGCAAAACCATTAAAAGTAAAAGCTTCTGGAGGCATTAAGACTCTCGAAATGGCAAAACAAATGATTGCGCTAGGGGTTGACCGAATTGGAACTTCTTCCGCAAGAGAAATTGTAAAAAATGAAATTAACTCAAATAAAATAGATCAATCTTGAAAAATTTTTTCGCACATGAAACTGCAGTAATCGACGAGAATTGCAGTATTGGGAATGATACTAAGATATGGCATTTTAGCCATATTATGTCCAATTGTACTATTGGAGAAGGATGTAATCTTGGTCAGAATGTCGTGGTGTCTCCACAAGTAATTTTAGGTAAAAATGTAAAAGTTCAAAATAATGTTTCTATTTATACAGGGGTTATTTGCGAAGCAGATGTTTTTTTGGGCCCTTCAATGGTGTTTACAAATGTCATTAATCCTAGAAGTGCCATCATAAGAAAAAAGGAGTATCTAAGAACAATTGTAAAAAAGGGGGCTAGTATTGGTGCCAACGCAACGATTGTTTGTGGAAATAATATTGGTGAATATGCTTTTGTTGGTGCTGGTGCAGTGGTTACCAAAGAAATAAAACCGTATGCTTTGGTGGTTGGAAATCCGTCCCAACAAATAGGTTGGGTAAGTGAGTATGGACATCGCTTAGAGTTTAATGAAGCCGGTTTTGCAACCTGTAAAGAAAGTAAGCAACAATATCAATTGAGAAATGATTTCGTTAAGAAAATGGAATAAAAGACATCTTTAGTGCTTGAATTTCATGACACTAAAATTAAAATTAAAAAAATAATATATATTTATGTCGTGATTATCTAATAATCACACTTTTTTCTTTTTCTTAGCAATTTCCCACTCATAAAGGATTCCTTTTTGAGTGGTTTTTTTCTTTTTTTAAGCGATAAAACGTATTGTAAATTCAGAATTATGAAATATCTTTGCAGTCAAGTAAATAGATCATGAATTCTACGAGTATTACAGAGAATACTTCCTCCATAAAATCAACAATTACGGACGTAAAGCAACTTGTTAAAGTTGGGTTGTCGTTAAGTGTTGTTTTTTCTTCAGTTGCAGGATATTTACTTGCTGTAGAAACAGTGAATTACGTAACGCTGACACTACTCGCTTTTGGTGGGTTTTTAATGGTTGGTGCTTCCAATGCTTTTAATCAAATTATAGAGATAGATACAGATGCATTAATGCAACGTACAAAAAGCAGGCCTTTACCAACAGGTAGAATGTCTGTGAATTTGGCATTAACAATCGCAATTCTTTTTGCCGTTATAGGTTTGGGAATTTTGTATTATATCAATGCAAAAAGTGCTTTGTTTGGTGCAATCTCAATTTTTTTGTACACAAGCGCATATACGCCCTTAAAATCGGTAACACCATTGACTGTTTTTGTTGGGGCTATTCCAGGTGCCATTCCTTTTATGTTAGGTTGGGTAGCAGCAACCAATCAATTTGGTATTGAAGCTGGAATTTTATTCATGATTCAGTTTTTCTGGCAATTTCCACATTTTTGGTCTATCGGGTGGTTGCAAGATGAAGAATATAAAAAAGCAGGTTTCAATATGTTACCTATGAACACCAAAGATACGAGTGCTGTAAAACAAATAATTTTTTATACGGTGATCATGATCGTCGTTTCAATAGCGCCTGTTTTAAAAGTTACAGGCATCTTTTATATTTATCCAGCAACGGCTATTATTGTAGCCTTGTTAGGTTGTTTAATGTTGTTTTACGCAGTACAATTGCATAAAACACTACAGAATACAGAGGCAAGAAAATTAATGTTAGCGAGTGTTTTGTATATAACACTGGTTCAAATAATATATGTGATCGATAAATTTTTACATTAAAAAAATGATAACAGAAGAAAAATTACAAGAAGAATTACTTGTTGCTAGAAGGAAAGCAGCAAAACCAATGCTGTGGGTTTCTATGATAAGTATGGTCATGTTTTTTGCAGGACTTACAAGTGCTTATGTAATTAGCATGCAAAGAGATGACTGGGTGGAGTTCGAATTGCCGCAGGCATTTTATGTTAGTACCTTTTTAATCGTATTGAGTAGTATTACATTACAATTGTCTCAATATTTTATAAAGACCAACAAAAGACAACTGTCGTTAATTTTAGTGGTACTCACCTTTTTATTAGGGGTTGGTTTTATTTGGCAACAATATGTTGGTTTCAATCAATTGAAAAGTATCGGATTATTTTTTACAGGACCAGAAAGTACGGTATCAACTTCGTTTATAATTGGTATCACGTTTTTGCATGTTTTACACCTTTTAGCAGGGGTTATTGTACTGTTGGTTGTTATTTATAATCATTTTAAATATAAATACAAACCAAATGATTTGCTGGGGTTTGAACTAGGCGCAATCTTCTGGCATTTTGTGGATATATTATGGATTTATCTATTTTTCTTTTTCTCTTTTATTAAGTGATGAAAAATGGTTAATTTTGCAAACAATTAAAGAACTATTTAATAGAATAATTTATGAAATCAAATTCAGCTGTATCTTCTAATAAAAAAGAAACCTGGAGTGGAGGTGGTGTAAAACCATTTGGCGCAAGCTACGGTAAAATGATGATGTGGTTTTTTATCGTTTCAGATGCATTAACTTTTTCAGGGTTTTTAGCAGCGTACGGTTTAACTCGTTTTAAGTTTATTGACTCATGGCCAATTGCCGATGAAGTTTTTACACACGTTCCATTTGTACATGGAGAGTATCCAATGATTTATGTTGCGATTATGACATTTATCTTAATTGTCTCTTCTGTAACCATGGTCTTGGCTGTAGATGCAGGTCATAAAATGCAGAAAAACAAAGTAGCTTGGTACATGTTTGCTACTATTATTTTTGGAATTATTTTTGTAGGCTCTCAAGCCTGGGAATGGAATACCTTTATTAAAGGTTCTTATGGAGCTGTGAAAACAACAGAAGGAAAGATTTTACAGTTTGTAAATGAAGATGGAAAACAAATTGCGTTGGCAGATTTTGTGACTACAGAAAGATTAGATGGTAGAGAACAACACACCAAAAAGAATGGCTTGTGGTTTGTAGAGGAACCAACCATTGCAACCTATTCAATAGATCAAATTATTACTTCTTATAATGAACATCCAGAAGTTCAAGTAAGAACAGAATTGATCACAGACCAAAAGAAAAAAACAATACTCTCCAGAGAAGAAGGTAGTGCACAATTGGCAAAAACAAAATTGGTTGTAGAAGGTGCAAACCTAGAAGTGAATGAATATGGAAATACCATCTTTGCAGATTTCTTCTTTTTCATTACTGGTTTCCACGGTTTTCACGTAATAACAGGAATTTTAATCAATATCATTATTTTCTTCAATGTAATCATTGGAACCTACGAGAAAAGAGGGCATTATGAAATGGTAGAAAAGGTAGGATTGTATTGGCACTTTGTAGATTTAGTTTGGGTATTCGTATTCACATTCTTCTACTTAGTTTAATAAAAAAATAGCACATAAAATGGGACACGCACACGAATCGAATACAAAGAAAATTTGGATAGTATTAATTATATTAACCGTAATTACTGGTGTTGAAGTTTGGTTAGGGATTTTGAAACCAGATTCCTTACACTTATCAAATTTCCTAGGAACAAGTTGGTTAAACTGGATTTTCATTATATTAACACTCGTAAAAGCATACTTTATTGCATGGTCTTTTATGCATTTAGAAGGGGAGAAAACATGGTTTAGACGTGCCATTGTATGGACACCCATTTTTCTGATCTGCTTTTTAGTAACCTTGTTATTAACAGAGGGCGGATATATCTACGATACATTAGGACCACTTGTAAAATGGTAATAAAATAAAAGGTGGTTTTGTATAACCACTTTTTTTTTGCTAAAAATTCTATACATCATGATTACAAAAAAAAGAGTTGTACTTTTTTTACTTTTTATATTTCCATTGATCGCTTTCTTATTACTTTCTACAGGAATAAATCGCTTCAATAAATTACCTATAGTAAATAATAATGTGGTCGATATCTCTATCATTGACGCTACCGAGACTTTACAGAACAAGGTTTCTGTAATTTGTTTTTTAGGAGATGATTTAAATAAAATCAAAGGAGGTTTGTTTAATTTGAACGAGAAAGTGTACAAAAAATTTATCGAACATAAAAAATTTCAAATTATTGCGATTGTTCCAGAAGGAAAAGAAAAAGAAGCGCAAATTCTTAAAGAGGAGATTGGCGCATTTACAGACATGGGTAAGTGGAAATTTCTAACAGGTTCTAAGGAACAAATAAACACTTTTTATTCTAGTTTCAAAAACAATAGCAAACTCTCGAATCTCTATACTAACGATGCTTTTTTAATTGATAAGAAAGGAAGACTTAGAGGAAGAACAGATGACAATAAAAATCCAAACAGAAAATTTATTGGATATGATATGAGATCTGTGTCTGATTTAAAAGGACCAATGAAAGACGATATTGGTGTGCTTTATTATGAGTATTATGCCGCATTTAAAGATAGAAAAAAGGCAGATAGAAAAGAAAAGTAAGTTATGAATAAAAAATATTCTTATGTCGGTGTTGCTTTTGTTATCCTATTATTTGGGATCTACGTGGTTAGAAACATTGAGTCACGATTTGAGAAGTCCGATTTGTATACCTTTGAAAAAGTACCTGCTTTTGAATTTACAAATCAAGAAGGAAAAAAAATAAATAACAAAACCTATGCAGACAAAGTATATGTAGTTGAGTTTTTCTTTTCAACATGTCCAACAATTTGTCCTTTAATGACAAAAAAAATGCTGTTGCTTCAAGATGAATTTTTTGGAAATCCAGATTTCGGGATTGCTTCCATATCAATTACTCCAGATATCGATACGCCAGAGGTGCTTAAAACCTATGCAAAAGAGAATGAGATTACCCATAGAAATTGGCATTTGTTAACTGGAAAATCTTATGATGAAGTTTCAAAATTATCGAACAAAGGTTTTACTTTATATGCTGGAAAAGGAGATGCAGCTCATGGCGGTTTTGAACATTCGGGCTTGTTTGCCCTTGTGGACAAAGAAGGAAATATTCGCTCAAGAAAAGATGCCTATGGCAATCCAATTAAGTTTTATAGAGCTTTGGATGAACATTCGTTTCCAGATCAGATAAAAGAATTAAAAGAAGACATTAAAATTTTATTACATGAATAAGAATTTAGCACAAGAAAAAAAGTACAAGAAAATAATTACGGCACTTTCTATTATCATTCCGCTAGCTGTTGCCGCATTGTTTGGGATCAATTTACAAAAATTAGGTTTCGACGTAGAACCACTTACTTTTTTGCCGCCTATTTATGCGTCTATAAACGCAATAACAGCGATTGTCCTAGTTGCCGCTGTCATTGCCATCAAAAAAGGAAATCGAAAATTACACGAAGGTTTAAATACCTTTGCAATTTTTTGTTCACTATTGTTTTTAGTGATGTATGTAGCGTATCACATGACCTCGAATTCCACGAGTTATGGAGGTGCAGCTGCTGCAGAATACGATTTGTTAACTAAATTGAAAACGTTTCCATTCTACTATTTTATCTTAATTACACATATTGCCCTATCAATCATAGTCATCCCTTTTGTTTTAACAACTTATATGCGCGCAAAATTAACATATTTTCCAGCCCATAAAAAGATTGCAAAAATTACCTTTCCACTTTGGCTGTATGTTGCCGTAACTGGCGTAATCGTTTATATAATGATATCCCCATATTATGTTCAATAAAAAAACAGCACTTACTTTTTTATTTGTTTTTACTTGCATTGTTTCCAATGCACAATGTGCTATGTGTAAGGCCGTTGTAGAAAATGGAGACATTTCTATGGCAGAAGGGGTAAACAATGGAATCACCTATTTAATGGTTTTTCCATACCTCTTAATTGGTGGATTGTTCTATACCTTGTATCGATATAAGAAGAATGCAAAAAATTAACATTTTTATGAGCCTGTAACTTTGTAACATATTTTACTTTTAATCGTCCTATTAAAAGAGGTAAGAAGATTCTCTTTTTACGATTATTAAAAATAACTATCATACCTATTAAAAAGATACCCATTGAAAACTAAACTTATACTCGCAGTTGCTGTATTCACCTCATTAGCAGGTTTTTCTCAAAAGAAATGGACGCTTAAGGAATGTGTAGACCAAGCCTTAGAAAGAAATATTTCTGTACAACAAAGTAAGCTTAATTTAAAATTAGCAATAAAAGATGTTGCCATTGCCAATGGTAATTTTTTACCAAATATAACTGGTGGATCAAGTGGTAATTTCAATTCAGGATTATCGCCAGACCGGAATGGTGTTTTAACAAATACAAACAATTTTAATGGCTCTTTTAGTTTAAGGAGTTCTGGTACCATCTTCAATGGTTACCGAAATACAAACACCTACAAACAAGCACAGTTAGGGGTTTTGTCTAGCGAATACAACTTAAAAAAGATAGAGAACGACATTTCATTATTTGTTGTTAACGGATATCTGAATGTGTTGTTTGCCAAAGAAAATTTAAATGTTGCTAATGTGCAATATGAAATAAGCGTGAAACAAATAGAGGCAGTTAAAAGTAGATTTGAAGCCGGAGCCGTTGCAAAAGGAGAGGTTTTAAACATTCAATCTACTGCTGCAGCCAACTTGCAAAGTGTCGTTGCACAAGAGAATGTATTGAATTTAGCGCTACTCAACCTAGCGCAAACCCTTCAAGTTCTGATCGATAATTTTGATGTTGCACCCATAGAATTGGGGACGCCTTCTGAAAACCTATTGTATACAAATTCAGAGATCGTGTTTGAGAAATCGTTATTGAACCGACCTGAAATTGAAAGTGCAAAACTGGCAATCGAAAGTGCTGATTTAAGTATCGAAATTGCAAAAAGTGCCTACAAGCCAACACTGACCTATAGCCTTAGCGCAGGAACTTCTTATTATCATCAATTTAATAACCTTTTGCCTACTCGTTTTAATGATGATTTTATATCACAAACTGCCGATCGTTTTCAATATGGAATCGGCTTTAATGTGAGCGTTCCTATTTTCAATCGTTTTCAAACCAAAAACAATGTAGCGAAATCGAAGATCAACAAAGAAATCTCGATTACACGACTAGAAAATGAAAAGATCCAGTTAAAACAAACCATAGAACAAGCATTTTTAGATGTAAAGGCCGCAGCTAAATCCTATCAAGCTGCAAAAATTTCTTTAGCCGCACAAAAAGAAGCCTTTAAAAATTCACAACAACGATATAATTTTGGAGACATGACCTTATTCGATTTTGATCAAGTTAGAACCAGATTGGTCAATGCCGAAGGCGCTATGATTCGTTCAAAATACGATTATGTATTTAAAACAAAAATATTACAATTCTATTCCGATGAATTGGTTTTAGAATAACACCCTTTTATTTTATTATGATAAGACCTCGCAATTTTGCGAGGTTTTATTTTTAGGAACCTTTATATTTGTAAAAATTTTCAAATTGTGGCGATTATTCTAAATATTGAAACAGCAACTAAAAATTGTTCTGTAAGCATTGCTAATAATGGTGCAGTACTCGTTTTAAAAGAGTTGAACGACCTTAACTATTCCCATGCGGAAAAGTTACACCCTTTTATAAACGCGGCCTTAAAAGAAGCAAAAATTACAATACATCAAATAGATGCTGTGGCCGTTAGTAAAGGCCCCGGTTCTTATACGGGACTTCGAATTGGTGTATCTGCAGCAAAAGGCATTTGTTTCGCCATCGATAAACCATTGATCTCAATCGATACGTTGACTTCCTTGTCAAACGCAATTTCTATTCATGACGGAGTAGTAGTTCCCATGTTAGATGCTCGAAGAATGGAAGTCTATGCTGCTGTTTTTTCTGCAGACAATAAAGCGATTCGAGAAATTAAAGCAGAAATTATTTATACACATTCTTTTTCTGACTATCTAGAAAAAGGAAATGTATACTTTTTAGGAGATGGTGCAAAGAAGTGTCAGCCTATTTTGACGCATAAGAATGCGGTTTTTGTTGCCGATAAATTTCCATCAGCAAAAGAAATGGCAACGCTTTCGTTTGAAAAGTTTCAACAACATCAATTTGAAGACGTTGCCTATTTTGAGCCTTTTTATCTAAAAGATTTTCTGGTAGTTCCTGAAAAGAAAAAACAACCTACTTTTTAAAGAATTCTGACGAATGAAATTAAGGATTATTCGTATTACGAATGAGTGGAAGTGCATTTTAGCCCCCAATGTTAATTTAACGTTACTTAAATGTTGGTAAATTGTAATTAAATTACTAGATTTGTAGTATAATACTAGAAATTTAAAAAGCAATATCCATGAAAAAAGTAATTTTAATTGCATTATTTAGCATAAGCCTAGTTGGATATTCTCAGAATGACCAAGCCACATATACTACACAAGGAGATTTAGTAAAAGCAACGTATTATCACGAAGATGGATCTGTAAGTGTTGAAGGTTATTTTAAAGATAAAAAATTAACGGGTGAGTGGGTTCGTTTTGATAAAAAAGGGAACATTATACAGCGCGCACATTATAAAGTAGGAAAAAAAGTTGGTACATGGTTTGTTTGGGATACGGCAGGGCTTAAGGAAATTAACTATGATGATAATGCGATTGTAAGTGTTAATTTATTGAAACCAAAACTTAATGTAGCACAAAATAGGTAATATTTTTACAAATATTTATTCATAAAAAAAAGCAGACTTTTAAGTCTGCTTTTTTTTATGAATCTTAATTTCAGGATTAGAAACTATATCCAGACCATGCAAAAACGCTTGAATCTGCTCCCCCAGTAGTAGCTGCTGTTATAGAAACAGAAGCGCCTCCAGAAGTAGTGTTTTTTATATCTGTGATGTCTAAACCATTTGCAGTATTCGCATTTCCAGTAATTGAAATTGCATCGGTACCGTCTCCTTTACCATCTGTTAAATCTACTAAATCAGAATAGGTTGCACCAGATCCTAAGCTTAAATAAGCATTTGTAATTGTCGCGGTAGCACCACGCCTCACTTTAATTCCGTCAGACATATCCACACCACTTGCATTGTTAATAATGGTGATTTTATCAATTGTAAATAGTGATTGATCGATGTCTGTTGGCGTATTACCATCTAGGTTTCCATCGGCTTCAATTCCTCTTGGATCGGAAGTTACAGCAGTATATCCGTTTTCTCTCACTCCATATAAGTTGGTACAATTACCTACATAACCTTGTGTAAAATCGAACATATCATCTTTTGCATTTACAACTAAAATGTTTGTAGCATTTACTGTTCCTCCAAAAAACTCAATTCCATCATCATCCCCATTTAAAATTGCGATGTTAGAAATGACTGTTCCAGCTCCAACAGCATTTAAAGTTAAACCATTGTGTTCTGCTTCGTCATCTATTCTTGCTCCGGTATATTCAATTTTCACATAATTTAAAATTCCAGAATTGTCCTCACTAATAGCACCACCATATAAGATAGCTGCATTTACTTCAGCAGCAGAGTTGCTCTCAGAGCCTGCTTGTCTACTCAAAGGAGCTTTTCCATTTAAAATGATTCCTCCCCAATCTCCAGGTTGAGGGTTTGTTGCATTCGAAGTAAATACAATTGGATTATCAGCAGTACCATCTGCAATAATTTTACCTCCTTTTTCAACTAAAATATAAACATCTGTTCCTCCTGCCAAAGCATTAATCCTCGTTCCAGCATCTATTGTTAAAGTTGCCCCGTCTTTTACCAAAAGTGCTCCAATTAAGTTGTGTGCAATTCCAGAAGTTAACCTTAAATCGGTGGTTAAATTTCCGGCTAAATTTTGCGAAGTAACTTCGGTACCCGGAATTATACCTTGGTTTTCATCGTCGTTATCTAATGAACAGCTTGATAATAGAATTGCTACTGTTGCTAAGATGGATACAGATAATTTTTTCATTTTTTTCATTTTTATATTTGTTTAATTAACAGTACAAATTTGCATTGTGAATGTTTCTTTTGAGCTTCTTTTTTATTAAAGAATTGTTACTTATAGTTATGGTTTTTTAAAAATTGTAAGAAATCCCTATGCTTAGATTAACACCTTTTTTATAATTACTTAATATGACATTACTTCCAGAAGCATTATCTCTACTTAGTTGAAAAGAAGGGTTTAGTAAGTTCGTTGCTTTTAAATTAAAACGATACTTTTTATTTAGATGGTAAGAAGAGACAAGATCTAAAGTGGGTATTCCTTTTTCGATGATGTTTTTAAAACCTCTTGTACCAATAGAATATACACGATTACTGAAATAGTTAAGAACCATAGTAGCAGTAAATTCGTCATTTTCATATTTTTTATTGAAGGAGATATCTGCATTCATTAAAAATGGAGTTGCGCCCTCTAATTGAGAAGATTTCTGCTGAAATTGCGCAATAGAACCGCTGTCTAAATTTACTTGAGAATGTAAGTAGGAAGCATTTAATCCTGCATTAACTTCATATTGATTTTCTACAGTATCATCACTGTTTAAAATATTTTTTCTGGCTTCTACTTCTATTCCAAGAATTGCAGCATCATCACCAACATTTAAATAGGTTAGGGTATTACCAGCACTCGAAATTTCACTTCTTGAAATCGGATTTAAAATATACTTGTAAAATCCAGTAATAGAAATCAATTCGCTTGAAGAAAAATAGCGTTCGTATTTTACATCTACATTATAATTGTCTGAAGGGTTTAAATCTGGATTCCCTTGACTTGCAAAGTTGATGTCTTGATATTTAAAAGGAGCTGTTTCTTTAAATTGTGGATACGTATAAGTCTGGCTTGCAGCAAAACGTAAAATATGATCCTCATTAATATTGTACTTTATATTCAAACTTGGTAAAATGTAAGAGGTATTAATGGTTGAAGGTCCATCGATAGCACTTTTACCAATGTTGGTTGCGTACGTAACTCTTTGCTCAGATTTCTCAAATTTTAATCCACCAGAAACAATTAGGTTGTTACTAAATTGATATACAAGATTTGTAAATGCACCACTTACCAATCTTTTCCCTCTGTAGGTAAAAGGAATAATTTCATTAGGATTCGATGCTTTTACATTTAAAGACGTTAAAGAAAAAATATTAGTGTCTATTGAGTTTTGATTAAAAATAGCATCAGGATTGTCAATGGAGATAATGGGTCCATTTCCTGTGAACTTATGATTAAAGATAGTGGCTGCAAATAAACGCTCTGTATATCTGTAATCTACTCCAAAATCGATAGCACTTTTGTTATCTTCATCAGCATGCAATTGATACGTTAATTTTGCTTTTGCAGCATAATCGTTTTCTTGTAATTTAGAAAAGTAACGCTCATTTGTTCCGTCAGAATTAGTGTTGGGTCTGGTTTCTCCGTTTCGAATTAAATATTCGTTAGATCTTCTATCGGGTTCATTCCCTCTTATGAAGTTTAAAGCACCTTTTGCCTCAAAATCCAATCTTTCTGTAAATTTATAGTTCCCTATTAATTGATTTACATATAGTTCGTTATTATTGGTTTGTTGTCTTCTTTGAAAAGACAAATCACCCTCCTGCTGCGGATCATCTAACCCTAAATAATCGCCAATAGATTGTTTATTATTATGTATAAATAAATGATTGAAAGCGATCGAATAAATTTCCGACTTAAACTTTACATTTCCCATTAACAATTGAGAAACATTATACGTGTATTTAGAAAATTCTTGATCTCTAAAAACCAAACCACCATTTGTATTTTGTTTGATATTTCCATCTTGGTAGTTGTAGTTAGCATCCGATCCACCAACCAAAAAGAAACTTAATGTATTGTCTTTTCCTACCTCATATTTTTTACCGTATTTAAAAGAAATACTATTGTTTAGTTGAAAGTTTCGACTGTTTGGATTGAAAGAGTTTTGAAAACTATATGAACTAAAATCACGAATGCTGTGATTTAATTTTTGAGTTCCAAAACTATTTGCTCCATCAATAGTTAAAAATTCTTTAGCAACCGTTTGCGTGTTGATTCCAGAACCAAATCCGATACTTGCTTCTTTTCTTTTCGTTAATTCTTTAGAAACAATATTAATATTAGCGCCACCAACATCACCACCAATATCACTAGAAAAAACTTTATTTACGCCAATATTTTTTATGATACTAGTGTCAAAAAAGTTGAGAGAAATATTTTTGTATTCTGGATCTTCAGAAGGTAATGGCAATCCATTTAGTGTTGTAGAATTGTAACGATCGCCCAAACCTCTTACAATTACATTTTTAGAACCCTTAGAGACTCCGGCGGTTTTTGTAACGGCTCCTGCAGCATCAGAAACTCCTTTTTTAGACAATTCTTGGGCTCCAATCGTTGTCTTTATGGAAATTGCTTTTTTCTGTTCAATAATTAAAGCGCTTACTTTCTCTTTACTAGTAGAAGACTTTACTATCACTTCCTCTAAAGCAACACCTTCTTCTGCAGACATTAATTGGTTTATGGTAATTGTTTCACCAGGTGAAATAATGAAGGTTTTTTCAATTTTTTTATATCCTAAAAAGCTAAAGACAATGGTATGGTTTCCTGGATCTAAAGACAAGGTGTACAACCCATCAAAATCAGTTGTTGTTCCAATGGTTGTTCCTTTTAATTGAACATTAGCAAAGGGTAAAGGGGCGTTATTATACTCTTTATCTGTTAATAAACCTTTTACATTTCCTTTGTCTTGTGCATTGACTATGAAGCTAATGAACAATGTAATAAGTATGATCTTTTTATTCATAATTTTTTTATAATTATGATGCAAAATTCGGGTAGCATTGTAAAATTGATATTATTAGAAAATTATGCTTGTATTATGAAATCTTTATCTAAATATTAAAATGTAAAAAATATTTAACTGTTTCTTTACCAGATGATAACATTGAGTATTAAATAAATTTTTACTTTTATTTTATTCTTTGAAGAATAAATGTCATTTTAAATTAATTAGTTTTTGTCAACTATTTTATGTGACGAACTGCCTTTGGCCAAGGCAGTTTTTTTTATTTAATAATACCTCATTAACATTATCTTAACATAACTATCAGTTCTTTGCAGCGACAAAAACTAATAATTATGATTAATAAGATTTTTCTTTCAGTACTATGTGTTCTTTTTATTTCTTTAAATATCAATGCACAAGAAACAAATGCTCCAAAATTTGGAAAAGGACTTTTTAACCTGAAAGGGAAAGACAGTACTTGGACAATGAAAGTTGGGATGCGTTTTCAAACCTTAGCAACTTCTGGTTGGGATGTTAATGGGGGGCTAAATAATCCGTCTGCTTCAATGTTAATTAGAAGGTCTCGATTAAAATTTGACGGTTTTGCGTATTCACCAAAATTAAAATATAAATTAGAGTTAGGATTATCTAACAGAGATATGTCTGGAGCTTCAGCATTTACGAGTAATTCACCTAGATATATCTTAGATGCAGTATTGAAATGGAATTTTTCAGGAAATTTTGTTTTATGGGCGGGTCAAACAAAGTTAGCCGGAAACAGAGAACGTGTGGTTTCTTCAGGAGATTTACAAATGGTAGATCGATCTTTATTAAACAGTCGTTTTAATATTGACCGTGATATTGGTTTACAATTAAGACATCATTTTAATCTTACAGATACTTTTATTGTAAAAGAAGTGTTTTCTATCTCGCAAGGTGAGGGTCGAAATGTGACTACTGGAAATCTAGGAGGGCACCAATATACTTCTAGATTAGAAATATTACCTTTTGGAAATTTTGCAAGTAAAGGAGACTATAGAGGAAGCGATTTAAAGTTTGAAACATCTCCAAAATTAGCGATTGGTGTTACTTATGACTTTAACAACAACGCAGTAAAAAACCGAAGTAATCAAGGATCTTACATGACCAATGATACTGGTTTTTACGAAACAAATATTTCCACACTGTTTGTAGATGCGATGTACAAACACAAAGGATTTTCTTTGATGGCCGAATATGCCAGTAGAGATGCAGCAGATCCGTATGCAAAAAATTCTGATGGGAGTTTAACAGGTGCAGAAGTTCAGGTAGGAAATGGATTAAATGTACAATCGGGTTATTTACTATCAAAAACAGTAGAGCTTTCTACACGTTATACAAACATTGCTTTAAACAAATCGATTACTGGAAAAGGTTCAGAGAATCAATACACCTTAGGTTTGTCTAAATATATTGCTGGGCATAAATTAAAGGTCCAAACAGATCTAAGCTATACAGATATCGGATTTAAAACAAACCAGTTGTTGTATAGAGTGCAAGTAGACATTCACTTTTAAGCACGAAAAACATAACACAAACCTAACATAGGAGACTTTTTAAGTCTGTAATTTTACCAAATAGAAATTAAAAAATTAAAATAAATAAAAATGGGAGATCCATATATCTTAATGTTAGTCGCTTTAGCTATTTTAGCGGTTGTCGACTTAGTTGTCGGAGTAAGTAATGATGCTGTTAATTTTTTAAATTCAGCGATTGGTTCAAAAGCAATATCTGTTAGAAACATCATGATCATTGCCAGTTTGGGGGTGTTCTTCGGAGCCATTACTTCAAGTGGTATGATGGAAGTAGCACGTAAAGGAATTTTTAATCCAAACATGTTTATGTTTCAAGATATTATGTTCATTTTTATGGCCGTAATGATTACTGATATTTTACTATTAGATATCTTTAATTCCTTAGGAATGCCAACATCAACAACAGTTTCAATTGTATTTGAATTACTTGGTGCTGCGGTTGCAATTTCATTATTAAAAATATCTGCAAATGATAGCCAATCTATCAATGCAATTTGGGAGTATATCAATCATGAAACCGCCATCAAAATTATCTCAGGGATTCTTCTCTCCGTTGTTGTTGCTTTTTCAGTGGGTGCAATCGTTCAGTTTGTTTCTCGATTAATCTATTCTTTTAATTTTGAAAAAAGAGCCACATACATCAACGCATTGTTTGGTGGTTTTGCCATTACTGCAATTACTTATTTCATTATCATAAAAGGAATGAAAGGAACGCCATTTTACAAAGATGTTAAGTTTTTAATAGAAGGGAATACCCTTTCAATTATTGCAGGAAGTTTTGTAATATGGTCTTTAATATCTCAAGTTTTAATACAAATTTTTAAAATAAATATTTTAAAGCTAATTATTGGTGTTGGAACATTCTCTTTAGCAATGGCATTCTCTGGTAATGACTTGGTGAACTTCGTAGGAGTTCCGATTGCTGCCTGGAATTCTTACCAAGCGTGGGAAGTTTCTGGTGTTGCAGCAGATGCTTTTTCTATGGGAGTATTGGCAAAGAAAGTGCCTTCTAACATTTGGTTATTGCTAATCGCTGGAGGAATTATGGTCGTTACTTTGTGGACCTCTAGTAAGGCACAGAATGTAATTAAAACCGGTATTGATTTGTCTAGACAGGGTGAAGGGCATGAAAAATTTCAACCCAACCCATTATCAAGAGTGGTGGTAAGGTTTGCGATGACAATCAACAAAGGAATTAGCTATATCGTTCCTCAAAAAACATTGGCATTTGTAGATGCTAAGTTTCAGAAACCTGTCATCGAATTGCCAAAAGATAAAACCTATGAATTGCCAGCATTCGATTTAGTTAGAGCTGCTGTTAATTTAATTGTAGCAGGTATTCTAATTTCAATTGCAACTTCAATGAAATTGCCATTATCTACCACTTATGTAACCTTCATGGTGGCTATGGGTACTTCTTTAGCCGATAGAGCTTGGGGTAGAGAAAGCGCAGTATATAGAGTTGCAGGTGTAATCAATGTAATTGGGGGTTGGTTTTTAACTGCAATTACCGCATTTTTAGCAGCAGCAATCGTTGCTTATTTAATTAGTTTTGACATGTTGATGATTCCTGTTTTATTAGCAGTAGTAGCGCTATTAATCGGAAGAAATACCTTAATTCACAGAAGAAAAAAGAAGGAAGTAAAAAAGCAAGTATATATTGAAAGATCGGAGTTGATTACCATTAATGGAGTAATTGAAGAAAGTGCAGATCATATTTCTGAAGTAGCTACTCGTGTTAATAAACTATACACGAATGTGGTGAACGATTTAGCCAACCACGACTTAAACAAACTGCGTAAAACCGACAAGCACGTTGGGAAGTTAAATGACGAAATTGATGACTTAAAAGACGGTGTCTTCTATTTCATTAAATCATTAGATGAAACTTCTGTTCAGGCGAGTAGATTTTACATCATGGTCTTAGGGTATTTACAAGACGTAGCACAATCGATTAGTTATATTTCTCGAGCGAGTTACAAGCACGTAAATAACAATCACAAAAATTTAAAAAAGCCACAGTTAAAAGATTTAAAAGAAATAGACAATGAGTTAACGGTACTATTAAATAAAGTAAGCGATGTGTTTGCTAATAGAGCTTTTGACGATTTAGATGCTGTTTTAACTCAAAAGAAAGCTTTATTAAATGATGTATCTACTTCTATTGAAAACCAAGTAGCCCGAATCAGAACTGATGAAACCAGTCCTAAGAATACCACCTTGTATTTTAGTGTTTTATTAGAAACCAAGGATTTAATTGCTGCTTTAATGAGTTTATTACAAACCTATGAAGAGTTTCATTTAAGTACAAAAGAAGTAAAATAAAAAAAGATTCAGTTCTTTTAAAATAGAAAAACCCGAGCATTTGCTCGGGTTTTTTGCTTTATAAATTATACATGTTGATCAAGAAAGATCGTATTACCATCGGGGTCTAAAATAATTACGTTTCCCGGGCCAGATGTCGTTTCATCAACCTCTGATTCTATTTGAATGCCTTCCTTTTTTAAGGCCTGTTGAATGATTCTTACATCATCAAAAGTATCTAATTTCTTTGCATTCTCATCCCAACCAGGATTAAAAGTCAAAATATTGTTTTCAAACATTCCTTGAAACAACCCGATTAATGTAGTGTCATTCTTTAAAATGAGATAATTTTTTGCTAGTTCTCCAGCGAAAACATCGAATCCCAATTTTTCATAAAAAGTTTTTGATTTTTGAAGATCTTTTACTGATAAACTGATTGAAAATGCACCTAACTTCATTTTGTTAATTTTTTAGTTGACGCACTAAAGTTAGGAAATAATTATGAGTTTGATTTTTTATAAAAAGAACAACCAATGTCCAAGCAAAATAAGAGCCTTATTCCTCCATAGACATTAAAACCATTTTCAGTTCCATGTAGGTAAATCCAGGATCTACTTTTTCTTTAAGAGCCGTTAGGCTTTTTACTTTACCAGCTCCCTCAATTTCATTTCGAATTTTCTTGTACCGCTTTAATTCCATCAATTCCAAAACATCAATCTCGCCAGAAACAATGTAATTTGCTAAATGGTTTTCTACCGTTCCAGCAGTTAGACTGCGTTCCTTTGCAATGTCTTTTATTGAGAGCCCCGATTTGAACAACTCAAAAGAAATCTGTTTGGTAGACTTCTTGTCTTCTTTCTTTTGTTCGTTGAACTGATTAATCCCGTTTTCTTTACAATACGCTTCAATAACGTCTAAAATTCTTTCACCATACTTCGTAACGCGCGTTTTACCCATACCTACTATTTTTAACAAAGCAGCAGCTGTTCTTGGTAAATTATCGCACAGGGCATACAAGGTTTCTTGTGTGAAAATTTGATAATGAGGAATTTTTTTATCATTAAAAATTTCATCTCTTAGTTCACGCAATTTAATGGCTAAAATAGGATCGCGTTTCGAAATGACTTTCTTCTTTTTAGTCGGTACACTCTTTTGCAAGACCGCTTTTGCTCTTACCTTAAGATAGTCATGTACTTTAAACCCTTTGGTCATTTTTTGAAGCGCAAATAACTTTTCTTCTAATTTCTCTTGCAAGGAGTCAAACTGTTTCACAAAATCTTTTTTAACCGCTTTGTTGTCTGTAGAGAACGAAATGGCGTCTAAAGGTTTCTGAATGTTATTTTGAGTTTGCATTAGAAAATAAGCCATCGCTTTTGTAAATCGTTCCTGCACTGCACTGCTGTTTTCTGGGAGAATACCCTCCTCAGAAAGCACTAATAGTTGATTTCTAAACCCAGCAGCAACCTTCATCAAAGCGACTATTCCGTCATCTTTTATCGTATGTAAATGTTCAATTACTGCACCATTAATACTGGTTTGATTCTTATAGAAAATATCAATCAAACGTGTAATTGGATACAAAAAGGGTTGGTAATCTAACAATTCCGCGATTAAATTGAGTTGAAATTCTTTTTCAGACTCCGTCAAAATTGTTTCATCAGGGTGGTTTTCTTCCACACCTTGATTAAAGATACTCACTGTATTGTCATTAATAATTGCGCTGCTTGTAATGGGTGTTTTCAAAACCAATCCTTCCAGGGAAGTACATCTACTTAAAGCGACATAGGTTTGTCCATGAGCAAAAGAAGCTTCCGCATCTATAATGGCTCTTTCAAAGGTCAATCCCTGACTTTTATGGATCGTAATTGCCCATGCCAATCGTAACGGCATTTGTTTAAAGGATCCGACAATATCCTCTTTTAATTCCTTAGTTTCATCATTAATCGAATAGTTGATGTTGTCCCACATTTCCTTTTCGGTTACAATTTCGTCTACCTCATTGGCACATTGTACATTTACCGTTTCCCTAGAAATTGCTGTAATAATTCCTATCTTTCCATTGTAGTATCTTTTTTCTGGTGAAGAATCATTTTTGATGAACATCACTTGAGCACCCACTTTCAATTCTAATTTTTCAGCATTTGGAAACGCATTTTCATTGAATTTTCCAGAAATTTCAGCTTGAAAAAAAGTGCTTTTACTTTTTACTTTATTCAGTTCAGAGTTGTTGATTAAATTTGCTCTGTTATTATGAGTCGTAAGTGTAATATAGCCTTCTTGTTTGCTTGGAGAGAAGTTGGGATTGTATCGTTTGTTTAAAATTTTTGCAGACTTTTCAGACAAATCATCATTTCTAATTTCATTTAAAATAGTAATAAAATCTTCGTTTTTTTGACGGTAAATATGTTTTAATTCAATAGAAACTACATTGGCTTCTTGATAGGCTTTTGAGCTAAAAAAGTAAACCGTTTCGTAATGTGATTGTAGCAAACCCCATTCGTTAGGTCTTACTACTGGTGCCAACTGCTGCAAGTCACCAATCATTAATACTTGTGCGCCTCCAAAGACTTTGTTTCTGTTCTTATAGCGCCGCATTACTTGGTCTATACCGTCCAACAAATCTGCGCGCACCATACTAATTTCATCAATGATGAGCAGGTCTAAGGATTTAATAATATCGATTTTTGTTTTCGAAAACTTCCGCAGTTGGTTAGATGTGTTCGCAATCTGATTGGGAAGAATGGGACCAAAAGGCATTTGAAAAAAGGAATGAATTGTCACTCCTTTTGCATTAATTGCTGCAACACCGGTGGGAGCCACAATAACCATTCTTTTTAGAGATTCTTTTTTAATTTGATGTAGAAAAGTAGTTTTTCCTGTACCTGCTTTCCCAGTGATAAACAAGTTTCGGTCTGTTTTATCTATAAATTGTAGGGCAAGTTCTAACTCAGGATTTTTGGACATTTGCACTTTTTTAAGCAAGGTAAATAAATAATTAATTATTATTTACTGAAAATTGTATTATTTTTTGTTAGAATTTTTCACCTATCTTTTATTTAAATCTGCTTTAAAATTCCAGCTACAGCCTGTTGGTATTTTTTTGGATTCCCCGCTTTTTTAATTGCCTTAAAGGTTTTTTGAGGATTGGGAAACGACTGAGAGAAGAATTCCCAAAAACCCAACATTTTCATTTTTATAGGTGTTGGTCCAGAAAGGTATTCGTCATATTGATTGTAAATGGTATCGTGAAATTCTGAGAAAATTTTCCAACGATCCTTTGGGTATTCTGTGGTGTTTTCTTTGATCATCTGTGGCAAAAAAGGATCTGCAATCAAGCCTCTACCAATCATAAAATGATCAATATTTGGAAAACGTTCTTGTATTTTTTTAAAAGCCGCAACACTCGTAATATCTCCGTTGTAATAGAGTTTGTGTTTTGTGCTACTGATGCATTTCTCAAAAGCATCCAAGTCCACAGGGCCTTTGTACAGTTGCTTTCCAATACGAGCGTGAATGGCAATATTTTTGAGTGGATACTTGTCTAAAGTCGGAAAAGCGGCTAAAATTTCTTGGGAATTTTCATACCCCATTCGCATTTTCATAGATACCAAAATATCCGTTTCATTGTGTGCTTTGTGTAAAACTTCGTCTATTCTTGCTGGATTGCAAATTAGGCCAGAACCCATTCCAGATTTAGTGACCATTGGGTAGGGGCATCCCAAATTCCAATTCAATTCTTTATAGCCTAAACTTTGTACATATTTCGCTACATATAAAAACTCATCAGGATCATTGGTAATCACCTGCGGAATGACTTCCAATGTCGAATTGTTTTCCACTAACAAATCATTTTGATAAGATTGTTTTATTTTTAGTTTTCCGTTCAAGCGAATATAAGGCGCATAAAAAGTGTCAATACCCCCAAAATAATGGTGAAAAGCATTGCGAAATCTAAAATCAGTAAACCCCTGTAAAGGAGAAGAAAGTAACGTAAAAGCCATGATTGTATTTAGTGGGGTAAAGATAGTTTAATTGAAGTGTAGATTTGTGGACTCTCGTAGGATTTAAATTTTCAAACACATTCAAAAAATAAAAATCCCAAGCGTAAAGCTCAGGATTTTTTAATATTTATCGGGCAACATGGTTGCCTACATTTCCAATGCTTTTGTAGGATCGTTGTTCATTAACAATTCTACCGGGTTTTCTAAAGCTTCTTTTACAGCCACTAAAAATCCAACAGATTCTCTACCATCTACAATTCTGTGGTCATACGACAACGCAACATACATAATCGGTTGAATGACTACTTCACCATTTACAGCCATGGGTCTGTTTACAATATTGTGCATTCCTAAAATTCCACTTTGAGGAGGGTTTACAATTGGAGTAGACAACATAGAACCAAAAACACCACCATTGGTAATTGTAAAAGTTCCACCTGTCATTTCATCAATCGTTATTTGTCCTTCTCTCGCTCTTATTGCTAGGCGTTTTACTTCGCTTTCTACTCCTCTAAAAGAGAGGCCTTCTGCATTTCTAATCACTGGAACCATCAATCCTTTTGGTCCAGAAACAGCAATTGAAATATCTTGAAAATCATGTTTTATTTGAAAGTCTCCATCAATCATAGAATTCACATCAGGATACATTTCCAATGCTCTTACAACCGCCAATGTAAAGAAAGACATAAAGCCTAATCCAACACCATGTTTTGCTTTAAAAGCCTCTTTGTATTCCGTTCGTAAATTAAAAATAGGTTGCATGTTTACCTCGTTAAAGGTCGTTAACATTGCCGTTTCACTTTTTACAGCTACCAAACGCTCGGCAACTTTTCTACGCAGCATCGACATTTTCTTACGTTCCGTAGCACGAGAACCGTTTGCGGGTTGCGTTCCCATAGAAGGCACTGCTTTTACAGCATCCTCTTTGGTTATGCGTCCATCTTTACCGGTTCCTTTTACGGTCGAAGCTGTTATTCCTTTTTCAGCCAATACTTTCTTCGCTGCCGGTGAAGCCGTTCCAGTAGCATAAGTAGATGCTTTTGGGGCCTCTTTCACCGCCACTTTTTCTACGGGCTTCGGTGCTGCTGCTTGAGGAGCATCACCAGCTGGTTTTGCAGCACTTGTATCAATCAAACAAACGACTTCGCCAACATTTACAGCATCCCCTTCTTCCGCTTTTAAAGTGATAATACCACTTTCTTCTGCCGGTAATTCCAAGGTAGCTTTGTCAGAATCTACTTCTGCAATCGGTTGATCTTTTTCAACATAATCTCCATCCTCAACTAACCAAGCTGCAATTTCTACTTCTGTAATTGATTCTCCCGGAGAAGGAACTTTCATTTCTAAAACACTCATGGTTTCTTATTTTACTTGCGCTGAATATGTTTCAGCATTTAATTATTTTACTTTTTATATTTTGGGCGTTTTCACAGGCTTTCCACGATATCTTTTTAATTTTTTCCTTGTCTGTCAAAATTAAAAAGGATGCTGTTTCAATCCTTAACGCATTTACTCATTACCAAATACACTATCAATAACAGCTTTATGACGTTTTTTAAATCGTGTACTAGAACCCGCTGCTGGTACTGCATAGTATTTACGAGAACAAACATTTAATCTTACAAGATCAAAACGTTCTAACATAAAACTCCATGCACCCATATTTCTAGGTTCCTCTTGTGCCCAAACATAGTCTTTCGCGTTTGGATATCGATCGATGGCTTTCTGTAATTTTTCTAAATGGAGCGGAAAGAGTTGTTCTATTCTTACCAAAGCAATATCTTCTCGCTCTAAAATTTCACGCTCTGCCAATAAATCGTAGTAGAATTTCCCCATACAGAAAACCACTTTTGTAACTTTCTCTGGGTTGATGGTATCATCAATAACTTCTTGGAATTCACCAGTAGCCAATTCTTCGATAGTATTCACTGCTTTTGGATGACGCAATAAACTCTTAGGTGTGAAAACAATTAATGGTTTTCTATAATCGCGTTTCATTTGTCTTCTTAGCAAATGATAAAAGTTCGCTGGCGATGTACAGTTTGCAACCGTCATATTGTCAATTGCACATAATTGTAAATACCGCTCTATTCTTGCAGAAGAATGCTCAGAACCCTGTCCTTCATATCCGTGAGGAAGTAAAACAACAATTCCGTTTTGTAATTTCCATTTGTCTTCAGCAGCAGAAATATACTGGTCAAACATAATTTGAGCACCGTTGGAGAAATCTCCAAATTGTGCTTCCCAAATTGTGAGTGTATCTGGGTTTGCCATTGCATACCCATAGTCAAATCCTAAAACACCGTATTCAGATAACAACGAGTTGTAAATCGTCATTTGTCCTTTATTCTTTGGATTTGTGTTTAATAAGTTGATTCTTTCTTCGGTAATTTCATCACGTAAAATTGCATGTCGGTGAGAGAACGTTCCTCTTTCTACATCTTGTCCAGAAATACGAACATTAAAACCTTCTTCCATTAAACTTCCGTAGGCAAGATTTTCTGCCATTCCCCAGTCTAATGTATTGGTTTCAAAAGTCATTTTTGCTCTTCCCTGTAAAATACGTTCTGCTTTTCGAACAAATTGCACTTTTTCGGGAACCGTAGAAACTACTTTTGCAATGTGCTTTAATTTCGCGACTCCGTAAGTTGTATCGACAATTTCTAGCATTGATTTTAATTGCTTACGCGCATATCCTTTCCAGGTAGATTGCATAAACTCTTTTACTTTCGAGGTGCTGTCTTCTTTCGATTTATCGAATTCTGCAGCTAGCATATTTTTAAATTCAGATGTGATTTCATCTAAATAAGTATTGCTAATGGTACCTTCTTGAAGCAATTGTGCAGCATAAAGATCTCTTGTATTTTGGTGCTTTGCAATCGCTTTGTATAGTTTTGGTTGTGTAAAACGAGGTTCATCTCCTTCGTTGTGACCATATTTTCTATATCCTAAAAGATCAATAAAAACATCGGTTTTAAACTTCATTCGAAATTCTAAAGCCATTTCCATTGCATGGCAAACCGCTTCTGTATCATCTGCATTTACATGCAATACTGGAGAGAGCGTTACTTTGGCAACATCTGTACAATAGGTGCTTGAACGAGCATCTAAGTAGTTGGTAGTAAAACCAACTTGGTTATTGACTACAATGTGAATGGTTCCACCGGTTTTATACCCGTTTAATTTGGACATTTGCGTAATCTCATAGGCAATTCCTTGCCCAGCGATTGCAGCATCTCCATGAATGATAATTGGAAGTATTTTACTCGAATCTCCGTTGTATTTTCGATCTATTTTTGCTCTGGTAATCCCTTCAGCAACTGCAGCTACAGTTTCTAAATGCGATGGATTTGGAACCAAGTTCATCTTGATTTGCTTTCCGTCTCTATAAGTTTTACTAAGAGTTAATCCTAAGTGATATTTTACATCACCATCAATGTTTTGATCTTCAAAATCTTTTCCTTCAAATTCGCTAAACAATTCACGAACGGGTTTTTTAAAGATATTTACTAAGGTGTTTAAACGCCCTCTGTGTGCCATTCCTAAAACACATTCTTCCACACCAAATTTTTCAGATGCATCTCTTAATGCTACGCTAATACCTGGTATTAAAGTTTCTCCACCTTCTAGCGAAAAACGTTTTTGACCCACATATTTTGTTTGTAAAAAGTTTTCGAAAGTTACGGCGTGATTTAATTTTGAAAGGATGTATTTTTTTGCATCCACAGAATAATCAGGATGGTTGTCGTTTTTATTCAAACGATTTTGCCACCACTTTAATTTTTCTGGATTCCGCATATACGTATATTCTACTCCTATAGAGTCGCAGTAAATACTTTTTAAATGTATGATAATGGTTGCTAGTTTGGTTTTTCCTAAACCTAAAATTGATCCTGCAGAAAATTCAGTATCTAAATCATTGTCCGATAAACCAAAGTTTTCTATCTCCAGAGTAGGTTGGTATTGTCTTCTTTCTCTTACTGGATTTGTTTTTGTGAACAGGTGCCCACGAGATCGATATCCGTTGATTAAGTCTACGACTAAGAATTCTTTTTTTACTTCTTCAGGGATCTCACTAGAAACCGTTTCCTCCTCGCTGTCTTTCAGGGAGTAGTTTTCGTTGGCCAAATCATAGCCTTGAAAAAAACTTCTCCAACTCGGCTCAACCGCGTCTGGATTTTGTAGATATTGATCGTATAAGTCGGCGATAAAGCCAGTATGCGCTGCGTTTAAGAACGAAAATTTGTCCATATAATAGTTTGTGCTTTTTGTGTAAGCAGATTCGTATCACAAAAATACAATATTTGTAATAAACGATAATTTTTTTTCTGTGATAAAAGATTAAAATAAATAAATATTTTTAATCAAAACATTTGGTGATACTCTAAAAAGATATATATTTGCACTCGCTTATCACAAATGTGAGGCAAACTCCTCCTTAGCTCAGTTGGTTAGAGCATCTGACTGTTAATCAGAGGGTCTTAGGTTCGAGTCCTAAAGGAGGAGCAAATTTTAGTAAAATAGTGCTTAAGTTCTAAAAAATAATGACTGCGAAAGTAGCTCAGGGGTAGAGCATCACCTTGCCAAGGTGGGGGTCGCGGGTTCAAATCCCGTCTTTCGCTCTATTTTAAATTACCAATGCTGAAGTGGTGGAATTGGTAGACACGCTGGACTTAAAATCCAGTGGTCAGTAATGGCCGTGCGGGTTCAAGTCCCGCCTTCAGTACTAAAGACCGTAACATTAAATTGTTACGGTTTTTTTTGTGCTTTGTTCAGGATTTTTATTTCAAAAAAAAAGCACCGTTTCTAAAACGGTACCGCTTTTTTTAGTGTACATATTTCGATCTTTTTTTCCTATCTAATTTCGATTTCGATTTTCAATCTTATTTCTTTAATACGTCGGTCTGTACTGTTCTTTTGTGTCTCAAAAATAGTATCTCTATCAATAGCCAATAACAAAGAGAACTCTTGCCTCAATTCTTTTAGGAGTACCTCTCTTCGTTTTTTAATAGCGTCATAGCTTTCTTTTTTGGGGTCTTCTGTGATGGCTATATTCAATGCATTGAGGGGTAGAAATTCTTTTTGATTTTGCATAAGAATTTTTAGTATTCTTTTTTTGTGCTCACTAAGATTTTTTAATACTTTTCTGTTGAATGAGAATGCATCTGTTGTTTTATTATACACGATTTTGTTTTCAAAAAGTGTGTGTTGATTTTTTTTCCTTTTGTAAAGAATCCATACAAGCAAAAGAATGCCCAATAATAAGCCTCCCCATAATTCGTATTTTATTTTTCTGGGAGCGTAAAAAGAATCTTCACCAATGAGGTCTCCTTTAAAAGACTCGAAATCTTCTGTGACTCCAATGAGTTTTCCGTTAGATTTTTTGTAGACATAACTGATTTGATCTGTTGTTTTGTGGTATACCATTGCAACAAGACTTTTATAATTTCTTTGATGAAACAATTGAATGCGATCCTTATCGATGTCAATTTCGAGCAGGTCTTCCTTTAAGATGATGGTTTTGTTTTTACGTTGAAAAGTAAATGTCTTATCACCATCTTTAATATTGATGAATTTTTCAAGATTATGTTTTCCAGTTTCCTTCCAAGTATTTGTTTTTATGTTGAACTCCCAAACGATTTCTGAAAGGTATTTACTTTTAACAACATTTTTATAGTCTTGAGTTTTACCACCAAAAAGATATATTTTGTCTTTTGTTTTTACGTATGTTTTTGAAGATTGTGCTGGAGGAATTTCGTTTTCAAAGTTTTGTGTTATATCTCCCCATTCCTGTGTTTTGAAATTGAATTTAGTGAGAATGTTTTTATAGCTAAACAATCCGTATCCACCCCAAAGATAGATTTTGTCGTTTTTTTGAAACGGAATTGCATTGTATTGATTTTTGTGTAGAAAGGATTTGTCGATGCGGGTAAATTTTGTGTTTTGATAGTGGACTACGGGTCCGCAACCAGCATCAACAAGGTAGGTCTTCTCTTTGATATTAAATTGATAGGAATTAAAGTAATTTCTCTCCAAATTTTTTGGAAACGAGGTTCTAATGTTAGACTTTGTAAAATTAAAACCAGTAGCCAAAGTACTGTCATTGTACATGAGTACAGGTTCTTTTGTAATTGCGTCCTCAAAAAGTAGAAATTTGTTTTCAATTTTGAAATTGGTTTGAGAAGCCATTTGTGTGCATATAAGCAGTACAAAATAAAATAAGTTTGGGGTCGTTTTATGCAAAATTTTATGTGTAATAATTTTGTAAGTTAATAATTTTGTAAGTTAATAATTTATTTCTAAAATATAAAATAATTTAAAAATATACGAACCTTTAGTTTTGCGTATTCATAAGTACGGTCTATATTATGATGAGAATACAACAACAAGTTCTGCTTTTAATGGAATAAGAAATATCTTGAGATCAGCTGTTTTTTTTATACTACTTGGCTCTTGTTCGTGGAATCTGTTTACATCATTTTAGTAACTAACAAACGACATCCTTTTTTAGATAACGGTCAATCTTTAATAAGATACTCTCAAACTGAATTAAAAGGGCTTTGTTTCCTGTTTTAATTTCATTCTCAAATTTAGAAGCAATTAGTAAGTCATCTTCCAAACCTAGTAGCCCAAATTTATATTTGATTTTATGAACACTACTCGCAATTCCAAAAAGGTCATTTTCCTCTACTCTTTGATAAAATAGCTTCAGGTCTTTTGGAAATTCTTTCTTAAGAAGGGTTGTAATTTCTAAGACAAACGATTGATCTCCATCGGCCAAATCTTTGATGTATTGTAAGCTGGGTGTCTGCATCGTTTTAAATACTTATTTGACGGTCGATTTGTTGATCTAAAGAAATAAAAGTCTCCGTTCGTAACACTCCTTTAATATTCTGAATGTCTTTGTTTAACAACTCCATTAAATCCTCATTGTTCTTACATAAAATTTTAATGAAGATTGCATAGTTTCCTGTTGTGTAGTGACTCTCTACAACTTCTGGAATCTCTTTCAATCTTTTTATTGCGGAAGAATATTGACTTGAAGAGTCTAAAAAAACCCCTACAAATGCTGTAGTGGTATAGCCTAAAGATTTTGGGTTGATGGTCATTTTATAGCCATCAATCAGTTTTGCTTTTTCTAATTTCCGTAATCTTTGGTGAATTGCAGCTCCAGAAATGCCCACCTCTCTAGCAATGCTTAGGATGGGGGTTCTTGCATCTGTTACTAATCTTCGAATGATAATTTTGTCAATACCGTCAATTTTCATTTTAAATAGATAAGGTATAAATATAAAAAAAATAGAGAATACAAACTGTATTCTCTATTTTTAATTACTGATTTTATTAAAATTGTGTTTTTTTATTTCATTTCGAAATCTTCCATAAACTTAGTTGTGTAGTCTCCGGCAACATAGGCTGGATCGTCCATTAATTGTCTGTGGAATGGAATGGTAGTTTTTACACCTTCAATAACAAATTCATCTAAGGCTCTTTTCATCTTACTAATTGCCTCTTCTCGTGTTTGAGCCGTGGTAATTAATTTTGCAATCATCGAGTCATAATTAGACGGAATCATGTAACCTGCGTAGACATGTGTGTCTATGCGCACTCCATGACCTCCTGGGGCATGTAGTGTTGTAATTTTACCAGGTGAAGGTCTAAAGTTGTTGTAAGGGTCTTCTGCATTAATTCTACATTCTATAGAATGCATCTTTGGATAATGATTTTTTCCAGAGATTGGAGTTCCCGCTGCAACTAAGATTTGTTCGCGAATGAGATCATAATTTACAACCTCTTCGGTAATAGGGTGTTCTACTTGGATTCGGGTATTCATTTCCATGAAATAAAAATTTCGGTGTTTATCGACCAAAAATTCTACAGTTCCTGCACCTTCATATTTAATAAATTCTGCTGCTTTTACGGCAGCATCTCCCATTTTCTCTCTCAATGCATCAGTCATGTATGGAGAAGGAGTTTCCTCCGTTAATTTTTGATGACGACGTTGTACCGAACAATCTCTTTCTGATAAGTGACATGCTTTTCCATATGAATCTCCAATAATTTGAATCTCAATATGTCTTGGCTCTTCAATGAGTTTTTCCATGTACATATCATCGTTCCCAAAAGCGGCTTTAGATTCTTGCCTTGCAGCATCCCATGCTTCTTTTAAGTCTTCTGATTTCCATACAGCACGCATTCCTTTTCCACCTCCACCAGCAGATGCTTTAAGCATGACAGGGTATCCTGTTTCTGTGGCTAGTTTTTTGCACTCGGCAAAGTCTGCAATTGTACCTTCACTTCCGGGAACACAAGGAACTCCAGCAGCTTTCATGGTAGATTTAGCGTTTGCTTTGTCTCCCATTTGGTCGATCATTGCACCCGTTGCGCCGATAAATTTAATGTGATGCTCTTCACATAAGTTTGAAAATTTAGCATTTTCAGACAAGAATCCGTACCCTGGATGAATTGCATCTGCATTTGTAATTTCTGCAGCAGCAATAATATTCGACATTTTTAAATAAGATTCAGAACTGGGTGCCGGGCCAATACAAACTGCTTCATCTGCAAAACGTACATGCAAGCTTTCTGCGTCTGCAGTAGAATATACTGCAACCGTTTTAATACCCATTTCTTTACAGGTTCTAATAACACGAAGTGCTATTTCACCTCTATTGGCAATTAATATTTTTTTAAACATATTTTTAGCGTTTAAAGTTTAAAGGTTGAGAGTCAAACTTTGGAAGTTTGCGCTTGCCCATTTAAAATCGTATGTTTAATTGTTATGATGGGTCTACCAAAAATAAAGGTTGATCAAATTCGACCGGAGAGGAATCATCCACTAAAACTTTTACAATCTTACCGGAAATTTCAGATTCGATTTCATTGAATAATTTCATTGCTTCAATTACACAAACCGTGTCTCCTTCGCTAATTTCGGTTCCTACTTCTACAAAGTTGGCTTTATCTGGAGAAGGTTTTCTGTAAAAGGTACCAATAATTGGAGACTTAACAGTTATATATTTGTCTTCTTCATTGCTTGCTGCTGCTGGTGCAATAGGCTGTGCTGCTGGAGCTACTGGAGCTGCTGGAGCTGCCAATTGTTGCATAGCGCCCATTGGAGCTGCTTGTACAATTGTAGTTTCTGTTTTTTCAGAACCTGTCTTAATGGTAATTTTAATATCTTCCATTTCTAACTTTACCTCGCTTGCGCCAGATTTTGCTACAAATTTTATAAGATTTTGAATTTCTTTAATATCCATTTTTCTTATTATTTAATTATTTGTTTTTTATGAATTGTATGCCCATTTAAGATAGATAGACCCCCAAGTGAAGCCTCCACCAAATGCAGCAAATATTAAATTGTCTCCTTTTTTTAATTGATTTTCGTAATCTGCGAGTAATAATGGTAGTGTTGCAGAGGTTGTATTTCCGTAGCGATGAATATTCATCATCACTTTGTCTGATTCTAATCCAACTCTATTTGCGGTTGCTTCAATAATTCTTTTATTCGCTTGATGCGGCACTAACCATTGAATGTCCTCTTTGGTTAAATTATTTCGAGTCAGCATTTTTTCGGAAACATCGGCCATGTTAGAAACGGCGTGTTTAAATACCGTTTTTCCTTCTTGGTGTATAAAGTGTTGTCCGTTTTTCAGGGTGTCTTCCGAAGCAGGTAATATCGACCCTCCGGCAGCAATTTTCAAAAATTCTCTTCCTGCGCCATCACTCCTTAAGTATTCATCTTGCAGTCCTAATCCTTCCGTATCTGGTTCAAACAATGCTGCTCCAGCTCCATCTCCAAAAATAATACAAGTTGCTCTGTCTGTGTAATCTATAATTGAAGACATTTTATCTGCCCCAATTAGGAGTACTTTTTTATACCTTCCAGATTCTATGTAGCTTGCTGCTGTAGACATTCCATATAGAAAGCTTGAACAGGCTGCTTGTAAGTCGTATCCAAATGCATTTGTTGCGCCAATTTCTGTAGCTACATAAACTGCTGTAGAAGCAACCATAATGTCGGGAGTTGCAGTTGCTACAATAACTAAGTCGATTTCTTCAGGGTTAATCTTAGACTTCTGAAGAACTTCTTCAGCTGCTTTAATGGCCATAAAGGAAGTCCCTCTATTTTCGCCTTTCAGAATCCTTCTTTCTTTGATTCCGGTTCTTGAGGTAATCCATTCGTCATTGGTGTCAACCAACGTCTCTAATTCTTTATTTGTAAGAATATATTCAGGAACATATTTCCCAACAGCTGAAATTGCTGCAGTAATTTTTTTCATAAATAATTATTTCTAGCGAATGAAAATTTCAGAATCAAAGAAATGAAATTTATTTCACTTTTTAATCAAAAACAGCAAAAAACAGTATTTTTTGCGATAAAACATAAAAAAACCCTCAGTTTTGAGGGTTTTTTATAAAAATAAAAATATTTTCTATGCTTCTGCGATTGCAGATTCTAATACTATTTGACCTCTATAGTATAGTTTTCCTTCGTGCCAGTGAGCTCTGTGATACAAGTGTGCTTCACCAGTTGTTGGGTCAGTTGCAATTTGTTGAGAAGCAGCTTTGTAATGTGTTCTCCTTTTATCTCTTCTTGTTTTAGATATTTTTCTTTTAGGATGTGCCATTTTATGTATTTTTTTCTGTTGTTATATTCTTTAATTTGTCCCACCTTGGGTCTGTTTCGTTAGAAACATTTTTTTCTTCTTTTATTTGTAGTTCTTCTAATTTTGATAATGCTTCCGATTCCATTGTACCATCTAAAACTTTAGGGTGTACTCTCTTTTGTGGAATTGCTAAAATGATCATTTCATAGATATATTGTGAAACGTCTATTTTATTTGCATCATAGGTAATAATTATAATATCTTCATTGTCATCATTAAACTCTGGACCAAATTTCACAACCATAGAAATAGCAGGATTTACAACTAAGTCAAACGGTTCATTTGTGGTGTCGCAAGGAATGGTTACATGCCCTGTAGCACTAAATTCAAGCTCAAAATGTGTGCTTTTCTTTATAAAATTTAATTCGATTTTAATAGATGAACTTAAAAATTCGTCATAATTAAAAGCTTCAAAGAACGTATTGTCAATCTCATAGTTAAATAAATGACTTCCTTCTTTAAAACCTACAAAGTGTATGTTAAATTCTTTCAAGTCTTTCATTATCAATTATCAATTGAGCGTGCAAAGATATAAAAAATTGTATGTATATCATCTTTTATATTAAAAAATCTATGCTCACTGGTTTATTTTTTTTTTAAAGGATTTTTAGTAAGTTCCAGATATTCTTTTCTTGCTCTATAAATGGCAATTGCCGTGAACAGTGCTTCTTTAAAGGATTCATTGTTTGCGGTGTTCTTTCCTGCAATTTCAAACCCTGTTCCATGATCTGGCGAGGTTCTTATTTCTGATAAACCTGCAGTATAGTTGACGCCATTCCCAAAAGATAATGCTTTAAAAGGCGCAAGGCCTTGGTCGTGATACATGGCTAAAATTCCATCAAATTGAGTGTATGTTTTCGCACCAAAAAAACCATCGGCTGCGTAAGGGCCATAGGCCAATATGCCATTTTCTTTTAGTTCATCAATTGTTGGTTTGATCATTTCATCTTCTTCTTGCCCAATAACACCTTTGTCTCCATTGTGTGGATTGAGTCCTAAAATGGCAATTTTTGGTTTTCTAATTCCAAAGTCTTGTTGTAATGAATGCTGCATGATTGCCACTTTTTCTTTGATCAATTGTGGGGTTACTGTCTCTGCAACTTTCGAAATTGGAATGTGCCCAGTAATGAGGCCAATCTTTAATTCACGAGTCATTAATATCATTAAACTTTTTCCGTCTAACTTTCCTTCTAAAAATTCTGTATGCCCCGGGAAATCAAAAGTTTCTGATTGTATGGTATCTTTATTGATGGGAGCCGTCAGCAACACATCAATTTTCTTTTCTTTTAAATGGCTTACTGCAGTTTCTAGAGATTTTGCCGCATACTCGCCTCCTGTTTTTGTTGCTTTTCCTAGTTCAATTTCAACCTCTTCTTTCCATATATTCAGTAAATTTACTTTGTTGTGGTTGATTTGATTAATATCTAGAATCCCATGAATTTGAGTTGGATTGTCTAAAGCTTTTTTATGGTAGGACACCACTTTTGTAGATCCAAATAGGACAGGGGTACAGAAGTCTAACATTCTTTTATCTTCAAATGTTTTTAAAATAACTTCAATTCCAATTCCGTTTAAATCTCCTATCGAAATCCCAACAATTATTTTGTTTGCTTTATCCATTTTTTACTGTCTAATATTCGTATTTTTGAATGCTACAAAAGTAGTTAAAATTTACGGATATGTTTACAGGTATTATAGAAACCCTCGGAGAGGTTGTTGAGTTGGAAAGAGAACAAGAAAACCTTCATTTGCTTATTAAAAGTACTATTTCTTCTGCACTTAAAGTTGATCAAAGCGTTGCGCATAATGGGGTGTGTTTAACCGTAGTTGCTATCGAAGAGGATGTGTATAAAGTGACCGCAATTAAAGAGACCATCGATAAAACCAATATTGGGGGTTTTGCACTGCATGATCTTGTGAATTTAGAAAGAGGTATGAAATTGGGCGATCGACTTGACGGGCACCTTGTGCAAGGGCATGTAGATCAAACAGGAGTTTGTACAAGCGTAAAAGATCAAGGAGGAAGTACCGTTTTTACTTTTTCATATGCGGCTGAAAATGGAAATGTAACGATTGAAAAGGGATCGATTACAATAAATGGAGTCAGTTTAACGGTTTTTAATTCCACTGCAACGGAATTTAGCGTAGCTATTATACCCTATACTATGGAAAACACGATGTTTAAAAACATGGTGGTAGGTTCGGTTGTGAATTTAGAATTTGATGTTATTGGGAAATATGTAGCTCGATTGACTCAGCAATAAAGGTAAATATAAAATACTTTAAAACCTATGCACTTAACTTCCAGTCTTTTAACTGGTCACTAGATTGAGTTACTCAATCTTGTCATTTTTATCTTAGCTATTGTTTAGTGTCATGACTTTTGGTTGCATATATTGAGGAACCGTTAAACAAGCTTAAAACAACTCACAAAGAAAAAGGCCGTTTCAGTAAGTTAAAAATAAATACTTACTATTAATAAGATGAATTTTTTTAGTGCTAATTGCGTTTTTAAAAAACAATCAATTTATTCTTTAGGTGTGTTTTCACTTAGGTTGTATATGGTGAGTATTAAAAGCCCAAACAACACACTTGAGATGATCAATACCACATTGGTCAATCCTGGTACACCAAAAGACAGGCGAATTAAAATGGTGCAAATGATAAATCCGGTATTTCTAATAATTTGGTTGTAGCGTTCTGTGTATTGAAAAGAAAGCAATAAGATAAATACATCAGCCAAGATAAGTACAGAGAAAAATTCATTGTAAAAAATGGCGTTGATATCCCCACTACTTGTATTGTAAATAAGCGCACTACTCCAGCTAAAAACACTGGTAAAAGACACTCCTATTAATAAGAAAAGCAACACTAAACTGACTACTTTTTTTGAGCTTACAAATTTTTCAATGCTAGCATTTGTCGGCTTTTTATGCAATTTTAAACGGCCTTTATTAAAAAGATGAATTAGGTAAAACAGGATTAAAATTCCTAGGACATCATAAATTAATTGCAAATTGGCGGACGTGGTATGCCATTCATTGGCAAGATCAATTTTTGGAATGTCTGCAAAGATGCGACGAATTAAAATTAATGAAATAATTTCAAATTGTTTCGAGACCGATGTGGTAAAAGATCGTGGAAGATTTAATACTAATAAATAGATTTCATAAATTAGAATAATGGTAAACGGGGTGTAGATTGCAGAAATAGGGTTGATTAACAATCCTGCTTCAAATGGAATTTCGAAAAGGTGAAACTTTTTTGCGTAAATAAGAAGTAGGTGAATGATAAAACCAATGATGGAAAGCCATAAGGTTGCTTTTTCAAGTTTTTTTTGATTTGTGTCTGAAAAGACGATTTCAAACAAATAGTCTACTTTAGATTGCCAATTTTTCATTTTCTAAAAAGTTAATTCTTTACAAGATAGGGAATTAAACGTTATTGTCTAGATGCCCCTATATTTATAAAGCGATGTGTCGATTTTTTAATTGTAGGAATTTTGATTTTTAGGATGGATTTATAAGCAAATTAGTATTCGATCATTTTTCTTATAAAACAATTTTTTAATCTTTTTTTTAAGAAAATTCAATAATCTCTTGTAGTTTTGTAGTGAACTTCCCCGTTTAATAAGCTTGTAGTATGTCGAATCAAAAAACACCCTATTGTCCAATAGCGTTATCTATTCGTTATGTTGGAGACAAATGGACCCTGCTCATTTTAAGAGATTTAATTTTAGATAAAAAAACGCGCTTTAAAGAGTTAAAGGCCTCCAAAGGAAATATTGCCACCAACATTCTCACCAACAGATTAAAGATGCTTTTAGCAGAGGGGTTTGTTGAGTATTTGAATCCATTAGGAACCAAAAAAAGTCGTCAGTATATTGTTACCGAAAAAGGACTTTTAACCTTGCCCATTCTTTTTGAGTTGTATTTGTTTTCTGTTGATTCTATTGACGAAACGGCAATGAATAAAGAAGAATCAGCCTTTAAAAAAGAGATTCTTTTAGATCCAATTCGCCTTAAAGAGAAAAAAACAAAAGCGTATATCGATTTTGTACAAGGGCTGCAAAAAAGCATCACGCCGCCTGCTGTATAATTTGCATTGCTAATGCTGGGGGCAAATCAGATTGAAATCTATGGAGTTGTTTTTTTCTTGTCAAGATGTCTTACCTTTACAAAGAATCATATTCTGGTAAATCTCATTTAAATTATGAAAAAAACACTTTTATTACTTTTCTTATGTACTTTTTTCTTGTCCTTTTCCCAAGTCAATAGTTCGGCATTATACGATATTGAAATTGAAGGAATTGATGGTGGAATAATTGATTTAAATCTTTACAAGGGAAAAAAAATATTATTTGTCAATGTTGCTTCTGAGTGTGGGTTTACCAACCAATATGAAGGTTTACAGGAGTTATACACAACCTATAAAGAAAACCTTGTTGTCATTGGTTTGCCTTGCAACCAATTTAGAGGTCAAGAACCAGGTACCGCAGCAGAAATACAAACTTTTTGTCGTTTGAATTATGGGGTAGATTTTCCGATGAGCGTAAAAATAGCAGTGAAAGGAGATGCGCAACATCCATTATATCAGTGGTTAACGAAGAAGGAGAAAAACGGAAAGAAGAATTCTTCCGTAAAATGGAATTTCCAAAAATACTTGATCGATGAGAATGGCACATTGATGGATGTTTTTTATTCGATAACAAAACCAATGAGTAAAAAAATTACCAAGCTGCTCTAATTTAATGAGGCATGAAGAATTTTTTTTAAACCGATTGCACGCCTTTTTTACTGCATAAAAAAACCTCATCTGTAGGATGAGGTTGTAGTTTTAAAAGTAGGTATAATTTATTCTATGCGCCCTGCAGATTCCATTAATAGGTAGGCAGTGTCTCCTTCTATTTTAAATAGATTTCCCCATTGCCCAAAAACCATTGTATTTGATTTTTCATCAAGTTGATTCCAGTTACCATACCCTATGGCCAATGAATTTCCAAGATATTTATACCCTAAAATGTTGGCGTTTAAAACTTGACCTTCTGCATATGCTTCGGTTGCCTTAATCTTTTCACGTCCCATTACCACTCCTTCTTTTGAGCTTACGCTTTGAATTCCGTCTTCAGCGAATAGCATTGCTAATTGATCTGCATTACCTTCATTTGCAAATTTTATATAATTGGAAACGCTCGCTTGTATTTTTTCGAAATGAAGCGCTTCTGAAGCAATCGAATTTTTAAGTGCTGTAGGTGCTTTTCCAACCATTTTTGTTGGGTCAATCTTTAGATGTGCAGATTCTAGTAAAAATTTAATTTTTCCTTCCGATACTTTATATACGTTTCCCCATTTACCACTTTCAAGAATGTTTTTGTTATCATCTATGATCTCAAAAGTTCCAGCACCTAACAAGATATCTTCTGAAACCAATCGGGTTTCTAAAAGGGTGATGTTGATGTTACTTCCCTTGAGTTCACTACCTTCTGAAAATGTTGCTGTAAATGCGTTTTTAATTTTTTGTTTTCCTTCAATTGGACTCGCAGGATTCGAAATAACTCTGGTTGCCTCTGCTGTAAATTCTTCTGAAATAGCAGTAGCGTCGCCCATACCCCAATATTTCTTTAATCTCTCAGAAGATGCATCCATTAAACTTTTCGCATCTAATGTTTTTACAGTTACTTGTTGTTTCTTGTCTTTACATCCAATTAAAAAGATAAAAGCAAATAAAAGACTTGTATTTAGTATTTTTCTCATTATGATATTAGTTTAAATTAGCAACTAATTTAAGATATAAGAATTTAGGTCTTTGTCCATAATTAGCCCATGTATATTATATGTGTTGGAAAAGAATGTATATCGTCTCTTTTTCACTGCATAAAATAACCTCATCTGTAGGATGAGGTTGTAGTGTAATACGTCTTTTTAAATCGTTATTTAAGTCCCTTCTTATCATCGTCACTTTGTGTTGACGGATAGTTTTCTTCCTTTTGCTTTCT